>Ga0325403_1004087_pt1 | contig 13506 bp, 12 predicted proteins | sample PopdelMetagenome_19_FD_205665 | JGI IMG/M metagenome (GOLD analysis project Ga0325403, IMG submission 205665) | Populus deltoides microbial communities from Bellville, Georgia, United States - Xylem-PdKOR-R4 | ecosystem: Host-associated > Plants > Phyllosphere > Stem > Wood/Secondary xylem...
ACCGTACAAACGCAAATGATAAACGCACTACTATATACTGATCATAACTAGCACGGCCGTATTTACATATAGAAGTAGACATGCCCAGGGACGCCCGGCATCACTCGTCAAATGCCGGCAAAAATTTAATGCTTAGCCAGCTCATTAATTGGTTAATCATTATATTTCTTGTCCTCTCTTCAGATCAGAACTCGGGCATTGTTGAAGGGTTTCTAGATAACCGAACAAACTAGAGTTGGAGGCTTGAGAGCTATGGTTCCGGTTTTAACTAGTACTTCGGCAACATGCACATAGACCACACGATAAACTTGTAATTAATGAACCATAAATCCTCAATTTAATCCCTAAATTATACATTCATTTTTAATTGGGTCTTATACTTCTGAATTTTATCAATTTGGTTCTAAATGCTTCTTTTAGAAAGGACGTAACTGAGAATTGTGGGAAATGTGGACAGAAAGAAACAAATATTTTTATATCTCTAATTCACATCTATAACTCATTAGAATCATGTGGTTCAAGAGAGAGCATGATAAGATGGTCAAAGTCGCTTGTAATTGGACGCTCAATGCTTGACTAAACTTGAGGGTAATGAGTTTAACAACTTTTAAAATCTATATATGCTTAGACTTGGTATCTGGTCGAGCCAAATATACTAAAATTTAATTGGAGTAAAGATGCTGACCATATATACTAGAATTTAATTGGCGTAATGATGAGTGAACTCGAAGGTAATGAATCTGAAAACTCATTAAACTTACATATATTAAAATTTAATGTTTGACTGAGCCTAAAGATGCTGACCATCATCGTGTCTTTTTTTTTCCCCAAACATTATTTTAGACAAACAAAAATATTTATAAAATATGTTGAAAAATCAATAATGAAAAAAAAAGGGCTTGAAAAAATCAAATGAATGAATCGTCAACTTAATTTTAATGAACACAACACACGATGAGAATCCCACTTCAAAGTGATGATAATGTCACTTTACAATATTAAAATAGCAGCCCGTTCAATTGTGCATTTTAAGCTTGTTAATTATGATGTTATTGAATAGAGTGTTGTTTATTATCAATAATGGAGTGGCAATTTCATTAATTTCCCTTAATTAACTTTGCTAGTGCCCCCCACCCCCCCGTTTTAGCCTAGGGCTTGCACAAATCCATGCCAGCTACAATGGGACGGGAGCAAGAACAGAAGGTCAAAACATTCTTCAGTATGAGCAATCAACTTTGAGACTCCAATATATCTGCTATAACATTTATATTGGCACAAGGTTAAAATTGAAAAAAGAAATTTTACAAGAGTAATTGTTAAGAGTTTAGAATTTTAAGGATGCTTAATGTATTCCTTCATAAATGGAATGGTCAGTGAAAAATTAGAATAATTGAAATACTAGTAATTCAAGAGAAGGAAAATTTAAAAAATTATTTGGATATGTTTTTCTTAGATAAAAGAAAGGATGGGAGTGAAAAAACAGTACCATTTACCAGGAAATTATCAACAGATCTACGCTTAGTAGCTCCTCCGAAGAATGAATTCAAGCAAATTTAATTATTATTAAGGTATTTTTAACCTTTATTTTTTTAAATTAAGAGTGCATATATATGGTGATTTTAGGAATGCAACCTGTCTCAGAGTGTATATATATGGTGATTTTAGGAATGCAACCTGTACTCTCAGAGTGTTTTTTTCACTTATCACCTACTCCTCTCAACCAACCCCTCTACATGTAGATGTAATTTATTTATTTTTTGCACCAAAATGGTATTTTTTTGCCGACTTCCGTTCATTAATCCAAGCCCTAAGAATGGCAAATGATCTAAGAAAATATCTTCAACTTGAAGTCCCTCGCCAAACCAGCTATTTCAAGAAGCATTTTCCCGAGTGAAAATGCACACCGAAACAACCTCAAAAGCACTTAACCACCTCCTGCTAAACATAAATCGCTCCAAGATGTTGATATATCATAGCAAATTGCTCAATGGCTGCATTTATACTCATGGTGTGGCTCGACTGGGGAGGTCTTAATTTACTATAAACTACATGCGACTAAAGCCAATAGAGAAACTAATTAAAGATTATTGATGAAGGAATTAATAATGGCAAAATGGTAAATTAAGGTTTTAAAAGAGTAGTTGTCGGATTGACAGTTCGATATATAGTGGTAGCAAGAAGCCAGTGGAGGAGCATAATTAAGGTCGAGGAGAAAAGAGAAGTGGGCGCGCGCAAGTTGTTAGGCCGAAGAGCTGGTGGCTATGGAACACGGGCTTGATGATTACACAAAAGATGGGACCGTGGATCTCAAGGGAAAGCCTGTCCTTAGATCAAAGAGAGGTGGATTGAGAGCTTGCTCCTTTGTTGTTGGTAATTTATCTTCTCCACTTCCTCCTCCCCTCTCTCTATGATCTCTCAAGGGTATTAGTTTTTCCAAATTTACAGGACAAGCTAGGATATTCATTAATGAGTCTTTGAGTAGGTTACCTACTAGCCCAGTACTAGTCTGCAAGTATTTTAGGACATTTGCTGTTAATTTTGAGCTGCGTTCCTAGAAGCTTGGAAGCTGTTTGCCAGGTGGCTGAACTCTTCTTCTTCCTCTTCTTCTTCTGTTTTTTTCCCTTTTTAATCACTTTAGCCCAAGCCATCGTGCATGCCATGGAAAGACAGTATGTCCCGGAAATGACTCCTTGATACTCGGCATGTTATCCTCCGACTATACATTTCTCCAGCTCTATCTGGAGATCTGTTTTGCTTTGATGTCAAATATTCAGGAGGACACTCTAATTCACTGTTGCTTCATTTTATGAACATATCACATGATTAATTTACATGGGCCTAATGATCGTAGATAATAAGTAGGTATTAAATAAAAGTCCAAGACATTCATTCTGGCTACTGTCAGTGCTCTCCAAGTCTAGGTTTTCTGTCTTTTCCATTCCAGCTGTGCTATCTTGAGGAAGTTTTTGCTGCTTAGTCAATAAATATTCTGAGAAGGGTCATCATCATATTTTCTCTATATCCAGATCTAGTGGAACTTGCAAGAAATTAATATCCCTCAGCTACTTCGGTTCTAACCTTCCAGTTCCAAGCGCGAGCTAGAATTTATATCAAGTAGCTAGGAGTAACTATTTAGGATGATTTCGAAGCTAAACCTGCACCACCATTTTTAGTCCACAAATTGAATGCCGCTCTTAGAGCCACCAGCCTCGGGGTGTCCTACGTTAGGTAGAGTCAGGGATCTCTTATTAGTGAAATGAGCCCATCTGTCTGTTCTATCATTTATTGGTCGGCCCGGAGGTGGCTCCTGCTTCTCCATGGCAGCTCTCTATACAAGCTTGATAGGAGCCCTTGTAGTCGAACCAGTAATCAATAGAAGTTTACTGACCCGGAGCGTGTGTGTTATATATATATATATAATTTTTTTTCTAATTCAACTAAAGATTGGCTATTTATATTAGAACAAGAGGATTCATGAAAATCACACATGTAAGAGATTTGTAAGGATTTATTCTTATTAAATTAGCTGGTTAGAGGCTTGAATTCTATTATTAAAAAAAAAACCTAGATTCTTTAACCATTAAGTCAGTTTTTTTAATTAAATTAATTATACATGCAAGTTATTTACTCATAAATAACATTTTTTTTTAAAAAAAATATCACACCTACCTCGAACTGTATAATTTGTTGCTATTAATTTCCGGTAGGTGAATATTATCTACATGTCCATTTCTATATATATTAATTTTACTGTATGGCAGAAAAGACAAAGTTCTTCAAAATTATTTTGGTTTATCATTTGTTCTTTTTGTTCGACGATGATGGTATCAAAAACACACATTAATTTCACATTGACTTGATATATTTTTTTTTAAAAATAAATTCTCATAATTATTGATCCTCATATATATTTAAATTCAATGAGCAAAGGAAATGAACAAGTCCCTTTACGTATTAAAATAAAACCAAGAAAATAATGACAATTTTTACAGTGAAATTGATGATCAAGAAAAGAATATTTGCTCTGCTAAAATATTCGGTACCTCTTTATTAATTTAGTGGGAAATGTTGTCCGTGAAAAAAATATTAATTATTAGAACACGAATCTTTAACAGAACAAAAGAAATAAATTTCTCCCACAAAATGCAACTTCTCGTCTTTTCAATACAAGAAACATGTAAATCCAACAGGAACTATTTCAGTATTTTTTTTAAAAACGTAGAAATAAACAGGTTCTTCAAGTGTTATGAACGCATAAACAATGTTCGTTTCAAACACTAAGATCTTAACAAATATTATCTCCAGCCGATTTTTTTCTTCTCAACTTGTTAACGTTTGAAAATAACGTATCATTTTTCTTTCTTTTTGTATTGTATTGCAGTGTATGAGGTTTTCGAACGAATGGCATACTATGGGATATCAAGCAATCTTGTAGTGTACTTGACAAAAAAGCTCCATCAAGGCACAGTGAAATCATCCAATAATGTAACAAATTGGGTCGGCACCATTTGGTTGACTCCTATCTTGGGTGCCTATGTTGCTGATGCACATCTTGGCCGTTACTGGACCTTTGTCGTTGCATCTGTCATCTATCTTTCGGTATGTATGCATGCTGCCATTTATAGCTTTCTCTATCGTACGCATGCATTGCTTCTGGTCCAGCTCCCTGCTTTATCTCGCACGAAGAATGAGAAGCTATTCGGACCACATGTTTCAATTCAAATATCCTATGTCAGCACTGTTTCATATCCTTTTCAGAACATGTTATTCTGTCTGAATTTATCAATCCATTTATCGCGGGTTGTACTGTGTTCTTGATCACTAGGTCAAACAAGGGATAATTATCAAGGGTTATGATTACGAATACGTGTGAAATGTAGCTGCGTGACCAAATTATTAATTTCCAAGTTGTGGGAGGACGGCATATGAAAGCGTGACTTCAGAGTTTCTGTTTTATAAGGTAGAATTAGGAAAAGATATTGTCTAATTCGTTGTAAGAAAAACCAGTTGCTTCGATGTGTTGAAGTTTTCAAGATTGCAACTTGGAGTTTGTCTCGTCTCGGGTCAGGGTAAAAAAAGAAATACTAGCACGCACCCTTAAGTCAACTTTTGCAAATTAATTAGTGCAGACATAGGATAGGAACAATTCCTTAGATAACGTAGTTTTTGGATAACATTTGAATAGTAAATGGCTGAAAGCGATCTGGCGTTCGTTCATCATTTGTCTACGCACGAACAACTGCTGAAGTGATTTTTAATACAGTTGTGAGAATTTTAATGAAGGAATCTGACATGATTGCAGGGGATGTCTCTACTAACACTATCAGTTTCCCTTACTGCACTAAGACCACCTATCTGCAAGAATGCCAATGTGGAGAACTGTAAAGAGGCCTCCACATTACAATTAGCAGTGTTCTTCGGAGCCCTCTACACGCTAGCTATTGGAACTGGGGGAACAAAGCCAAACATCTCGACAATCGGTGCTGACCAATTTGATGATTTCCATCCTAAGGAGAAGGCTCATAAGCTATCCTTCTTCAACTGGTGGATGTTCAGCATCTTCTTTGGAACGCTCTTTGCTAACACTATACTTGTGTACATACAAGACAATGTGGGTTGGGCATTGGGGTATGGGCTTCCAACTCTTGGGCTTGTGATATCGGTTGCTATATTCTTAGCTGGCACACCATTTTATAGGCACAGGCAGCCAACAGGAAGCCCATTTACAAGGATGGCTAAGGTCATAGTGGCAGCCCTGCGCAAATGGAAGGTTTCAGTCCCTAATGACCCTAAAGAACTCCACGAGCTTGACTTGGAAGAATATGCAAAGGCCGGAAAGTTCAGGATTGATTCTACACCAACCTTAAGGTTTGCGACAGTTGCAGTGCGCGTGTATTTTTTCTTTTCTTTTCTTCCTGCATTAGCTTAGATTAGATGTAAGGATACTAATTTATATACCTGGCTTGGCCTAGTAATAAGTCTGAACTTGGGCAACATGAATGCAGGTTCCTAAATAAAGCTGCTGTGAAGACAGGTTCAACTGATCCATGGATGCTTTGCTCAGTTACTCAAGTAGAGGAGACTAAACAGATGTTGAGAATGATTCCGATATTGATCTCCACATTCGTCCCAAGCACAATGATTGCTCAGATAAATACTCTTTTTGTCAAGCAAGGCACCACTCTTGATAGACAAATTGGCAACTTCGAAGTCCCACCAGCAAGTTTAGCTGGATTTGTGACTCTGTCAATGCTTGTTTGTGTTGTGTTATATGACAGGTTCTTTGTTCGTATTGTTCGTAGGTGGACAAAGAATCCCAGAGGAATCACTCTTCTTCAGAGAATGGGAATAGGCCTTGTTTTTCACATCATAATCATGATAACTGCATCATTAATTGAAAGACACAGATTAAGTGTGGCCAGACAACACGGCTTAGTTGAAAAGGGAGGCCAAGTCCCTTTGACGATATTCATTTTGCTTCCTCAATTTGTGCTCATGGGAGCGGCTGATGCATTTTTAGAGGTGGCCAAACTCGAGTTCTTCTATGACCAGGCACCTGAAAGCATGAAAAGCCTTGGCACTTCTTTTTCAACAACTAGTCTTGGCGTTGGAAACTTCATTAGTAGTTTCCTTCTTTCCACAGTTTCTCATATCACCAAGAAGCATGGTCACCGAGGGTGGATTTTGAATAACCTAAACGCTTCTCACCTGGACTATTATTATGCCTTCTTCGCAATACTAAACTTCCTGAACTTCATTTTCTTCTTGGGTGTGATTAGGTTTTATGTTTATAAGGCAGAAGTTTCTGATTCAATGGAAGTACTGGCTGAAGAATTAAAGGGGATGAGATTGAGGGAACCTAACCAAGTTTCTGAACATTAATGAAACGTGCAGAAGAAAAGCCTGCATAGAAATCAAAGCTGAAATCGGAGATCAGGTTACAAGTTGACGACCATTGTATAGAAGCTCCCTCCCTCAATAGCCTATTTTGGAGGGGAACTACTTTTGGGATAAGTGGTGGTTTAATACCTGTATGCTTCATTTTCTTCACCTTTTGAGGGAGAAATAAAACTGTCATGTTTGCTATTTATTTACTGAATGGAAAAGAAATGGATATAGTTAATGTTGATGACTTGCAAGTGCTCATCTTAAACAACAGCATAATTAAGAAAATCTCTTCCCAGGGAAGGAATTGCATTTTGTAATGTAACTTGTCTGCAAGCTTGAAACATATAAGCATTTCTTGGAAAGCTCTGTAAAGTTAGGGAAACTTCGCAGAATTGATGTTAAGAAGTGAATGAACTTCTCTCACACACAGTTGGATCAGAAATTGAGGTAACAATGAGAAGCCATTCTTCAATGAGGAATTATAAAGATAAGTCTATCAGCTTAAAAGGAAGTTTCTGCTCAACATTTGAGAAGATCTTTGCTTTCGTACGACTAAATGTTGTATAGAAACATACTATCTCAATCCCCAAGAGGATCTTGATATGGAATTTTAACTTAAACCAAACCCAATGTATACAATGAGCTCCATCACATTTCCAATTTAAAGTATCTGTTTTGGCTTCATGGCTAGAAGTCATTATACAATAGATCAATGCATCCAAAACTATAACACTCTTTGCCTGAAATGCACAAAAGTTCAAAACCATCACTTCCTTTATCTTCTCTTTGCTAACTGGAATGTTTTCTTCAGGAACTGATTTGCTGCTTTATCATTCCTGTGGCATAACACCCGTAGTATTGTGTTTGGATCTGCCCTATTCCACCTTCCTGTTGTTGGTGGCATTGGTAGTTTTTGACCTGAACCCGCAGATCCTATACCACTGGCTTCACAAGTCAGGATACTGAAATCTTCCATTAGTTGTTCTGTGCTATCACCCATCAATGCTATCACCCCTTCAACAATCTCAGCCTCCTTTTCCACTGCATCCTCGTTCATCAATCCTTCACCACATGTGCAAAATGTGCGCTTCAAGTTCTCACAGTCCTCCTCAATCATGGGATAATCAGATCGATAAAATATGCGGCTGCAGCCACCAGCAAGCAAAACCATGAGAAAGGCCTCAAAAGAGGCCTTCATGACTTCTCTCATTGCAACAGGTTGGGCGCGGTCAGTAAGAATTGCTGTCAACAAATTAAGGTTCTGTTTGAGAATCCTCAGTGCAGGCTTGATCCTTGCATTTGCCACATCAGCAACATAGAGAGTATCATAAAAAACAGAATTCGAGTCGAGGAATATCAAACGATAAGCAGCAACTTCTGATACATGATGACAGGCAGATTGAATGGATGCAAGGGCTAGGTCAAAGTAGGAAGAGGAATTGATGTGGTTCCTGCGATGATAACCACGGGACGCAGTGGTTCTTGGGGCAAGAGCAAGGTTCTTTTCTAGAGAGTGGAGATGAGATTGAAGATAGTACAAAGTGTTGAGCCGTATGTAGAGCCGTTGTGTTCCACGGCTTGTTGACGGCCGGGGATGATGAGCATCATTTAAACCATGTTGGTGCATATATTCTGAGTTAATAGTGCAAGGAGCAGCTCTCTTCCACATTTTGAGGAACTTTGAGTCACCATTGCACCTGGTTAGAGGAGGCAGTGTAGGAACATAGCTCTGTTTTGATCCTGCAAAGCATATCAAAGAAAATAACAGCTTAATTGAAGTCAGTTAAGCACTTAGAACATACTCATATTTATATTTATGACAGCCTTCAGTGGAGCATGTTCATCTCCTTCTAATGAAGAAAGAAGAACTTAGAGAGCATTATTATCCAGTCCTTGAAAAGTCATGCATCAACTATAACATGCTGCAGAACTGAACATCCACCAAAGAATCTTTGCTGCCAGTCAAATGTTCTGTGGTCATCAGTGAGTTATTTTATAATACCATATTGCTTCTAAGCAATTACTTCCACAGAGAAAGTTACTCCTAAAGTAACAAGTCCAAGCAGAAAAAACCTAGGAGAATACTTTTAGAGAATAATATAAATCTTCTTTGACAGATACCACAAGGAATAAAGAAGGAGCTACTTTCTTACCACAAGCTGTTACCAAGTTGGAGTAATCTTTGAAGAGATTCTCAAAACCTTCAGCTAGATCATTAATCAGATCATCGGTAATTCCAACAGGAATTTCAAAGAAATCATCCACAGCTTCCTTGGCTATTTTTATTAGCTCCGCAGCTGATGTCGCATGTGGCTCGTTTTTGGACTTGGGATTCCATGTCTGTAACATATATTTCACCATTTTACTCTCGAGTACTTTTGCAATAAAAAAGCAAAATCTCACACCCATATAAGCTTAAATGCTGTATTCATTTCAGCAAACAAATTAAAGAAACTCACTTCAGAATCTTTGGCACGGTTAAGGCATTCTTGCCCACGTTTCAACCTCTCTCCAATCCATTTTTTCATAAGCCTCAGTATGACTGAATCAACTTCGTATGGAACCATCTCTCGTACGATTGTTTTGCCTCCGTCTTCACACTCTGCAGAGTCTTCAACCAGCATTTGAACCAAAACCTTTTCAAGTTTTCCAGCACTCTGCAGTACCGAAACAGTCTCATTATTGAGGGTCGACACCCCAGCAAGATATTGCTTCAAAACTGCTCCATAGCACTGGTGTAGCGTTACGGCAGCAATGCTAGCTGCAATTGAGTGCCATTTCTTTAGTATGGGACTAAAAACCTCCCTTTCTCTCAAGGCCAAGTCCTCAGCTTCTTTAGCTAACTGCAGGAGAGCTTCGCTTGCTTCATCTTTCACTTCCAGACTTGTACTCTTATAGCTTCCAGTTTCTATTATCTGCAATCAACAAACAAGAATGATTTAACATGAGATACATCGTAGTACAGAAACAGTAAATGTTGTAACTGATAATTAAGCAAAGGGGAGACGTATAGAAACAGCAACCTTTGCAAATGCATTCTTTATAGAACCTCGAATATAGTGATCCACACGATCCCCAGATGAATCAACTATCTGTGTGTCTCCTTTCTCTTTCCCAATCCCTTCTGCGATAGTAACGTCTTCTCCCAAAATTTTTGACGCTGATAATGCTAAAGGTAAAAGATTCTCAATAAGGACAAAATTTCCCCTCTGGAAATGGTCATGATAGTGAAGCAATCTCCTCTCTGCCCACCCTTGCATTGAAGCCAACATAGAAGACAAAAGTTTCACATACATAGCCTCTCGGTCTGGCTTCTTCGCATCATTAGCCACCTCTGTCGATAACATAGCATGTGTCGCAGAAAGAAGATCCGGCTCTACTTGTGAAGTAAGTACGTATTGCTGGAAAAGCACCCAAGCAAAGCACAGATTGTGTATAGGTCTATTGATTCCCAGTGTAGACCATGTCTTTTTCATTAACTCAACAAGCTCGTCAACCTCATCAAGGACTAACGTCTCATCCCTAAAATCAAATATTGATTGAAGAAGAGAAACGTATAGGTGAATGTTGAGTGGAAATCCATCAGCCCAGTGGCATACATCGGTTGGTGTACCATTGGCACTTCGCCAAGACAAGGAAACAACACTGTTGCATAAGGTTCTCATCGTGTCAGAATTTTTGCCAGTGTCGATAGGTTTGGTTTCGCTGGCACGGATAATTTCACGAAGACGTATAGCATAAGGGCTTGATTTATCAAGCGGGATTGAAGGGTGAAGGAGGAGGCCAGCCTCCAGGATTTTGAGCTGACGCCTTTGCCAGAGATGGTACTCCTGACTGTCATTAAATTCTGACGGTTTTAGGTGGCGGAGGAGTTCCAATGGCAGGATTATTGTCTCTGCTCGCCTGCCCATCTGTGAAAGTAAAGAGAACAAGTCATGAATTGATGAAATCAAAACGAAAATTATGATCATCCAAAATCAAACAATTAAGACCAACAATACATACATATGTATCCAAAATCATTCAATTTATTTCTATCATTAACAACTAAATTATGCACGTACAAAATGTTATATCAACATTGAAAAAAAAAAAATGTGAATTTTATGTTCATCAAATTTGTCATGAAATTATAATTCTGAAATACATACAGTAGCAGTACGTACTTGGCCAACAAGAGTCCTCATGATCGTCTTCCTCAACCTATTATCACTATGCTCCGTCACTCTCATCTGCGCCCTCATTATCTCCGCGGAAGTCAGCGGCCTCCGAGGCCTCCCAGAAATCGGAAGCGTGGCAAACCCCATGGCAGGACTTGTCCCTCCATGATTTAGAGGGCCAGTCGGTGATACTGGTGCCGACCCGCCTCCGCCGCCTCCAACAGCCGACATCCTCCTTGTAGGGGACTTCTTCAGCATCTTCATTCCCAGAGCTCGCTTTATCCGACTCGTCGGAGACATCACCACCACCGGACCACCGCCCATCCGACCACTCGGTGAGCCAGTTCCTGCTCCATCGCCATCATGTTGTTGGTGGTGATGGCTGGAATAAAAGTTGATGGCATTGCGGCCACCTCCGAAGCCAGGGGAGGAGCGGCAGGCGGTGAAGAAGACCTCATAGGCGGTCTCACTGACATCATCCTTGTCAAGGCCTTCAAGGTCTCCAAAAGGCCAAGAGAGATCATTGTCCTCGGGGTCAATGGAGCTGGAGATCGTTAGGGTACCAGAGAAGGATTCGCGGCGACTCTGTTGGGCCATTAAAAATATTGGCAATGATGTCTCAGATATCCGGCGGGAGAAAGAAGGGAGAGACGGAGAGCATTCTCTTAATATATGGAGAGAAAAATTAGAGAAGATCAGGAGACATGCAGAAATGTGGCTGCATGAGACTTTTGTGTGGTAGTTTTGTTAGTTAATACAGCGATTTTGTGCTAAGAGAGAGACAGATATGAAAAACACAGCTGATGGCTAAGAGACAACAACATTGTTGTGCGAGGAAAACTAGGAAAGATTACGGTGGTGAACTGCTATGTTTTAGCAAATATTAGCAATTACTACTCCGGAATTTCTGCTTTGTATATTTTTCATCTTTTTTTTTGCTTTCTTTTTTACACCTCCAATTATGTTACTAACTTGTTGTCAAGGGGACCAACTTGGCAAAATTATCTTGTAGGATAGATAGATTTCAATGCACCATGAATATGCTAGCTATGTGTTAATTTGGAATATCATAATCATAAAACTCAATTTAGATTATGAATTTCACAAAACTATGGAAGTGAATCTAAACGATGTTGTTTCAAGTTTTTTAAGTTAAATAAAGTTGTTTTAGAAAAAAAATTAAAAATCAAATTCAATATCACCCACTAGATCATCAAAATATGGATTGAATCGCTAGGTTGATCGGATTAATTTTTAATCTAATTCAATATAAAACTTAACTTGAAATTAATTATCCGTTGAATATGTTATTGGATTGACTCACCAGACTTGACCGAGATTAATAGCAATAGTTTGGATTGGATTGATAAATTTTGCAAGTGACATAACATTTGGGATTCATTAATCGAAGTCATTTGTAAAAGAAGATTGATGAAGAAGATGTCGAATGTTTTCCATATATGAAGTTAATTATAGCATGTAGTAAGTATACGTTCATAGTTGGTTAATTTTCTAACCCTAATTTTATGTTATTAATTATTGTAAGTTGGTTAAAACAAAATCTTTGATCCTCGTCGATCGTGTGTTTGACAGCCAAGCAAGGAAGAAAAACAAATGTCTTTACATTCTCCAATTAAAGCTCATCTCTGCAGTTCTTCAAGAACAACGTTCAGAACTTGCTTTCCAACATGCAGTACTATTCAGTTGATTTTATTTTTTTTTTTGTTTTGGATTCAAATGTGCTATCAATCCATTTGGAACTGGAACTGGAACTGAAAGATCTTCGATCATTCTGATTAATTAATTGGTTTTATTTTCTACTATACGTTTTTAAACCACAGACAGTACCCCAAGATCGATCCATTGCATTGAATATTTTCAAATTAAGTTAAAATAATTTAATTTATTTGTCAGTGCATGCATGGCCTGGATCCAGGTTCTTGATTCTTTAATCAACCTCCTCAACTCTTGTCCTTTTACTATGGTTAATTACATGGCTCATTCGGCATCCATTGAATCTGATTACAAGATCAGCTAGCTGTGTTGAGATGCTGTTGAGAGGTCTGCTAGCAAATCGCGCAGGCAAATTTAGCATCGTTCTCGAGTTCTATCAATAACAACAGTACATGAGAAAGATGAAATTATTTCTTTGTCTTTTATATTTTATCTTTAATAAATAAGATTGAAAGATAGCACAGAAAATAAAATGAAATGAATTTTATTAATTTTAAATAGTAAATTTAAATTATTTACGAATAGAAAATGTTGGGGCTGTAAGAATGGTTGGTGCGAATCACCTCAGAATCCTGTGGAACCTCAACCAATTATAGTCTAGGCCCATAGCAGAGGCCCATCTGCGGAATTCAGGCCGACAAAATAGTGTCTTTGTCTAAGTTGATGTGATGTGATAGGATATGTTGTGTTGTTTTTTCCTAAATTCTTAAGCAGCAAGATCTAT
>Ga0325403_1004093_pt1 | contig 13498 bp, 9 predicted proteins | sample PopdelMetagenome_19_FD_205665 | JGI IMG/M metagenome (GOLD analysis project Ga0325403, IMG submission 205665) | Populus deltoides microbial communities from Bellville, Georgia, United States - Xylem-PdKOR-R4 | ecosystem: Host-associated > Plants > Phyllosphere > Stem > Wood/Secondary xylem...
CTTTGATTTACATTATAGCAACGAGAAGAATGTTTCCATAAAATCAGCAATATTCTTCTTAAGAAAATAATATTTTGAAACTTGTTTTTCAAGAAATTAGCCAAAATGAGGCTATATAAATCACGCCAAATTTGACCATATTTCAAGAATCCAATTACCAAAATGTTTTTCTTCATAAAAACCTTAATTAGCCATAGTGTTGATCTTGATTAAAATTTATTTTCCAAATTGATTTTGCCCATCTTGGACCTTATCTTCCATGGGTAGAGCATCGTCAACATCCATGGGGCCTTCTCAGAATTAGACCATCCATTATTAATTTTACCTACAAAGCCCGTGGGCTGATCTAATCTGAAACCTCTGGTCAATTTACAAAAGCCACGTCACGTCAGATTTCTCATGCATCCAATTTTATTACCGGTATCTCTAAAACCCTAAAAATCCTTAAATCCCCCCTTTCACCAGGGTTTAAGCACGCACTTCACTATCATTCAATCCATGGCAATTTCAAGACTAAGCTTTGCTTGTAGACACGGCTTCCATTATAGTCCATCTCCTTTTCACTGCTTTCAAAAAGTACGTAAATCTCACATTTCTATCAATGTTTATATTAGCCAAGTGAATTTAGATCTTTTCTTTGTAGATGGTTTTTGTTTCATTGTTTTCTTGCAGGTTAGATTCAGCTCAGTTGCAGCAATTGAAACCCTTTTTGATCAAGATAATGTTATTAAAGACAAGAATCAAAATTTGGGTACTTTTTACTTTTTTGTTGGGCTGTTTTAAAGTTCTCTGCTTGTGAGTTTCGGGGGTTTATATATTTAAGATTTAGACTGGAGTTTTCTATTTCAGGGGATCCTAAGGCGCTGGAGTGGAAGAAATGGAGTTCCAAGGAACTTGGAATCAGTAATTCAACGATTTCAAGGCCTACAAAGAAGGTTCTTGATGGACTTAAGAAAAATGGTAGTTCTTTTGTCCATGGTGGATTGCTTTATATCCGTGGATTTTTTTTTGTGGCAATGACTTTAAACATTTGCTGTTGGTGATACTTATGTTTATATTAGGAAAAGTTGTTGTTTGTTAAAAGATTGTGTCTTTCTGTTGTTTGTTGTAGGATATGAGGTTTATCTCGTGGGAGGTTGTGTCCGGGACCTTATTTTAAAGAGAACACCGAAGGATTTTGATATAATCACATCAGCTGAGCTTAAAGAGGTTAATTTATACTTTAATTTCATACTAAGCCTGTAGAATTGTTGTTGGTTTCTTTTTCATGTTGTTAAACATCTGTGATGTCTAAAACAGCTTTAGAATCCGTGTTTCAATGCAATACCATGAAAAAATGTTCTGTTTGAGCTATTAAACATGCTTGGTAAAATTTAATCATGTGTGCAGGTAGTAAGGGCATTTCCGCAGTGTCTAATAGTTGGCAAGCGGTTTCCCATATGTCATGTGCACATTGGGGATACTATTGTTGAGGTATGATGCTCTCTTTCTCTCTCACTCTCTGATCATTACATCAGATAGCTCATTCAAATTTTTCTTATTCCTCAATTGGTACATGTTGTTGTGCCTGTTGAAGCAAGCCACTTCCAGTTTTATTTCTCTTTGCACATAATTACTATAGCATTTTTCTCTTGGATTTAGGACTAAATCATCTACTGTCTTTTGTTTTCATTTTTCATTTTTCATATTTCTAACTCTCTTCAATGGCAGGTTTCAAGTTTTAGCACCACGGGACCGAAGTTCAGGGTGGATTTGAGCAATGGCATCAGTCCTCCCATTGATTGCGATGAGAAGGATTATGTTCGTTGGAAGAATTGTTTGCGGCGAGACTTAACAATAAATGGGTTAGTTCTTGAAGATACAAATTACAATTTTCTAGTTATTGAATTTTGGATCTCGAGTTTGCAGCTCTTCACATTCTTTAAAATGTTTTGACATATATGTTTTTATTTTTATTTTTCTTGTATATAATTTGTTTTGGAAGCATTGTTTTAGCATGCATTTGTCTTTGCATGCAGGTTGATGTTTGATCCATATAAAAGAATAGTGTATGACTATGTGGGAGGTCTGGAAGATATTAAAAAGGCTAAAGTGTGAATGTATTTCATAACTTTGTTGGTTTCTGAATTTCTTTCAATATGCCACAATGTATACTGTCCTCACATCTGCTTCTGTGGACATAGGTGCGGACTGTGATCCCAGCTAGTACTTCCTTTCAAGAGGACTGTGGTGAGTCTTTGTCTTCAATTCATCTTCTTTATCTTTTCCCTATGTAGCATGCACATGTTTTTAAATAGTTAATTTGCAAGCACCATATCCATAGACAATCCTTTGTTTTCTCTTGTTCATAATTAGGCTTGCATGTGACTCCTTTCTATTTGCAGCTCGCATTCTGCGTGCAGTAAGAATTGCTGCTCGTTTAGGATTCCGTTTTACAAGGGAAACAGCTCACTTTATCAAAAACCTTTCTCGCTCGTTATTAAGACTTGACAATGTATTAAAGTAGCTCTTCCTTGCTTCGTTATTGTTTCCCATACATTTAACTTCATACAAGAATGATCCTAACTGACTAAACTCTAATATCAATATGTTCTAGCAAAGGATCATGATGGAGATGAACTACATGCTGGCATATGGTTCTGCTGAAGCTTCTTTGAGGATATTATGGAAATTTGGACTTCTTGAACTTCTTCTGCCCTTCCAGGTTTGTATTTGATGTTTAATTTCTATATGACATTTCTGTTGCTAGTCTAATATAGATTCTTCTTGCAGGCAGCATACTTTGTTCGTGATGGATTTAAGAGACGGGACAAGAGATCTAACATGCTTTTGGTAATCTTATTATTTTGAATACTTTTGTGATTTTCAAATACTGGTTTGATTTTAAATGAGGTTCAATAATAGATTAGGGGATAATTTCTGTCTAATCTCAAATAACTTATGATCCTGTTTTTGGTTGGGAAAAATCTCTAGCAACAGCTTTTCTTGAAATTTTACCATTTCCTAAATTTCTTTGTTACCAATTTTCTAAACTAATAATCCAACAAGGGTATGCCTCCCTAATAGCCACTTTTTATGATAAGACTCTTCAAAATACCCTAACAGTTAGGTGCTATGGGTACACTGTGATTGGATTCCTGAAGTTGCTTGTTTATTTTATATGGTTATACTTGCAACCATTAATAGCAATGCCTTCTGGATACGAATGTGCAGTTCTCATCAGATATCAATCTTTAAGAAGTATTTTCAAGCCCTCATGAGGGTATATGAGGCCCAAAAAGTTTAATAATCACTCTTGAATTATATCATTATTCTGGTATTTGTTTCTGAGTGTATTTTAACAGGTTTGGAACTAAGCATATTTGAGTTCTTATATTCCAAAAACATGGGCGGTTTAGTGGCTTTTTAAATGATTGAAGTGTTTGTTATTTCATCTGCAGTGTCTGTTTTCTAACTTGGATAAACATCTTGCACCTGATAGGCCATGCCACAACAGCTTATGGTAATATTTTACTTGATCTTAAAATTTTAATTGTACCTTTGAAGATGCTATAATAAACCAGACATCATGATAAAAACTTTTTAAAGTTGTTAATATATTATCAATGTATCATCTTTCACTATTTGGTGCACTGTCTGCAATGAATGTGAACCCATTTAGCTAATTGAATTATAATTTGTAAACGTCATCCACCAATGGATGACTTAATCAATTTTGGAGATTGTTGGAGAGTGATACAATTCTTAGGTAATTCAAAGTCGAATCTCCTTCAGTGAAACCTGGCACACACAATTTGTTTTGCCATGACTGAGTATTTCATATGCTTCAAAAATGAATTTAATTCATGCTTTGGGTTTTTTTTTTCTTTTTTTATATGTCGTTTCATTTGAAGTCTGGTGTTTGTTAGGTGTGTGGTTGGTTCATGATCACAATGGCCATTTTGTATGCCTTTGAAATACAAGTACTATTTCAAGTAAATGAAAATTTACCCAGTACTGCTGCTAATATATTGGACCAGGAAGCCAAGACTCATCACAGCTTTTCTTTCTTTACTTTTCCAGGGTTGGAATCTTAGCGTTTCATAAAGCATTATCTGACCAACCAAGGGATCCTATTGTGGTTGCAGCATTTTGCCTTGCTGTCCACAATGGTGGAGATATTTTAGGAGGGGTAAAAATGGTGAAGAAGTTCACCAAGCCCCATGATGCTAACTTCCATGAGTTATCCGAGCCTCAGAATCTAAACTCTGAAGCATTGGTTGATGAGGTTGTGGATTTTGCAGCGTCTGTTAAACAAGTTCTATATTGGATGACCGATGAGTATTATGTTTCACAGGCAATGGCAGAGTACCCTCAAGCACCATGTTCAGATTTGGTGAGCACTTCCTTTTCTTTTCCTTTTTTTCTTTTCCAAGTATGAGGCAATGGTTTGACTTTGACGTCCACATTCTAATACATGCAACAATAGGGGTGTCGACTATGGACTTGAACCAAATGCTCTTTATGTTGGCTACTTGTCCATTTTTCTTGTTGGCAGCAGGTGGTTTAAAAAAGTTCAGTCAACTTTTATGAGGGGATAAAATTGGTCATTGCTTTCTTGCAATGGTTAAATTTTTCTTGGGCTAGCAACCAGGAAAATGGAGGTTCAAGTCTTGAGAACAACCACATCTGAAAATACTAAATGAACAATCGTGAAATCATCTCTCCTAGACCAAACTCCCATACTTCACTAGATATTGTCATTTTAGAGGAAATTATCTCTTCTGAAGTCTGCATTCCATTTCATTAAATATAATTCCTTTCTGAAATGCCAGATCCAGCTATTTTTTCAGCCTACAACAGATTTACTGGACATTTATTAAAGGAGTGCTTCAAATAATATTGGTAGTGGGAAATATCTCTGGTATCAGCTATTTTCACCAGAAGTGGAAGTATTGATGACAGAAACAGGACTTGTCCACTTTTTATACAATGTAGGATCAGTGCCTTCAGATCCATGCAATCTATTAGCTGATTAGCAGTGGATGTGATTTCTAAACGTAGGTTTGAGAATGAAGATGACAGTTGTGTGGAGAGTATCATGCTTTTCAGTGTTTCATTTTTTTGCTGCTTCAATGTTCTCTGCATTTATAGTATATACTTAGTCATTTGGGACATGCCTGGTATAATCTTCAATGTGCAGGTATTCTTTCCATTGGCAGTGTATTTAAAAGTGTGCAGGATTTTTGAGTGTTCAAGAGAGGGCTCAGAGAAAGCATTTATGCCAAAGCAAGGTAGAAAGATTAATTATGAGATGTTGGCTTTAGGAAGCCTGCAAGAAGTTCGGCATACTTTTGCGAGGGTTGTCTTTGATACTGTGTTCCCGCTCAATTTAACCTAAACCTGGACCTCAAAATCCTAAAATAAGACACGAAAGTTGAACTGCAAAGGCCTGCAATATGACATGAAGATATCACGGGAAAGCCTCAATTATTCGACCTGCTTCCTAATTTGGATGAGTCTTATTCTACATGTAATTTTTTCCTTGATTTGTTTACTCATGTCCATAAAGTACACTAAATTACAGGAAAGGATTGATTTCCATGTTCTTTGTACATAAGCTCTCACTCATGAAGTTGGCGAAGCTGAGATTTTTTTTTATAATGAAACTGAAGTGCCTGCCACACACCAAGCTTACAAATTGGCTCAAGTTTGGTATCAAAGGTCAAGGCTTCTTTCTTGCCGGTTTGGTGTAGTGCTTTGTTGTAGAATTCAGTATTTGGCATATTGTTTCTTGTAAATTTCCTGTTGAGCTTAAGTAAACAGCTTGAATGCTGCTGGGCTCCAAAAATTCAGAATCCATGCAGACAGTTTCTCGAACCTCTATCAAATTTTACTAGAATGTTATAGATCTGAATTCGGTAGTATGATGTAATGTTTTCTAAGCAAAGCTATAGTAAATCAAGAAAGCAGTGTTGCATATTCAAGCAGGTAACATTTCTTTAAACACTGTCATCACAGAAGCTAGATTCACCAGATGATGAGCATTGTCATCGCGAATCAATATCATCTGGACATGTATGTGTGCACAGCAACATATGAACTCAGTAATCGAAGAAACTGGTATTTCTATCGCATCATATTCTTCGTGTGGAAACTGAGATGCAACATAACTTGTTACATTGTACTAACTTGAACAAATCTCAATAGATGATGAAATTAATATTCTCTTATGAATCAAGCAACAACAATAGAACAATGATATGCAAATCATGTTTTAAAAGAATACTGCCCATGAGAATGGCATCAGCTGACCTTCTATTATTTGTCCATCAAAAAGAAATCCCTTCTCTTCAACGTAGAAGAGTAATATCTTGTTCACAGATAAGCTTAAAATTTAAGCTTCTGCAACTGGAGCTGGAGCAGCACCACCGGTAGTTGGTCTGTGAAAAGGAACAATTACAAAGTCATTTGAATGGAATGCAATATCTCCAAGGATGTAAGAAGGAAGATAACAAAGCTTGAGACATTACAAAGCTCAAGGAAAAGAAACTTACAGCCCAACAAACACTTTAAAAGCATCATAGATAACCCATTGAGCTCCTGTAAGTGTTCCTATCATGGCAAGTCGGAGAGGAAGGCCACGGGTAAAGAGCCCCCATAAACCTAGCTGCCTGACAGCCTGCAATAGAAGAAACCATGACAAAACATTGCAGGTGAACAAATGCAGAAACAATGTGGGAGCAAAACACTTGCGCATACATTACAAACAAAGAGGAGGGTTGCTAAAATTCACTTACATCACCAGCAGTTGCCCCCTTGGCATTGTTGAGGAAAGACACCAGGTTGTCAGCAGGCTGTGAGATAATAGTACAGAGTATACCAGCAACGTATCCACCACCAAAGCTGACTCCAAGCTGCAAGGTTTTGCTGCACTGGTCTTTGGGTGTTGGGATGACATTCTTGTATAGGTACTCCACAATAGTCTCAAAGGATGCAAACTTCATCATTGTATCTGCAAGATACAAATTCTGATGATCAGTAACATTCTTAACAAATGTAGGAAAACGGAAACGTGACATAATTAAAATTCTTCTAGCAACCACATCTAAGGTGGAAACGTGACATAATTAAAATGTTTTGGCTTACATGGAATCTGACGCCCCCAAAGAGGAACAATCCCTTTGTATAACCTGAGAGTATTTTAAACACACTCATCAAATCGGAATTCCGTCATTTATATTGTGCCCTACAAGTTAATCAATAATCACAAAACAAAAGATTTTTTGTCACAAAATCATACCCAGAATAGCCTTGAGCTCTGATAAACTTAGGCATACCATCTGCCAAGCCCCTAGCAAAACCAGGCTGAGTTTGGACGCGAACTTTCAGTGCCTCCATAGGACAGAGAGCAACATCAGCAATTATTTCAGCAGATGCTGAGCCAGCAAGATAAATCAAGGTCTTGTACTTGGCTGCATACTCAGGGCCAGCAATATCTGAGTAGTACTTCTTAAAGAACTCATAGAATCCATACTTGCAAGCACCCTGAGCACTGTAGCCAAGCAAGGTAGGCACCCATCCTCTAAAGAAACCTTTAACTCCCTGCTCCCTGAGCAATACCCCAAATCCTGATGAAATGCTCTTGTACTTTGATGGGTCAATCTGAGATATAAATTACAGTAAAATTTCCGCAGATGACGAACTAATTGTGGGGTATTCATTAATAACTACAACAGTATGTGGCTATCAAAAGTTGGAGACAATATAAAATCCATAACAATAATTTCTTATCACTGAAATAAGTAATTAATCCACAAAAACATCAAGGGTCCTAATTTCTGCAGATTTAAAATAATTGACCATACAAGAAACAAGATCATGCGCGCCTTTAGAAAGTTCATGGAAGAAAGAATCAAACAGTTTGAAGTCCACAACTAAAATTAATTTTGCCTCACAGGTTGAGGGTCCAACTTATCAACTCTCAAATAGCCAACTATTAGGAAAAGTAAGAAATTCCATTTTTATGATCTCTTTGAGCATCAAGGGTCCTAATTTCTGCAGATTTAAAATAATTGACCATACAAGAAACAAGATCATGCGCGCCTTTAGAAAGTTCATGGAAGAAAGAATCAAACAGTTTGAAGTCCACAACTAAAATTAATTTTGCCTCACAGGTTGAGGGTCCAACTTATCAACTCTCAAATAGCCAACTATTAGGAAAAGTAAGAAATTCCATTTTTATGATCTCTTTGAGTGTGTGTGTAACAGCAAAAACCCTTAAAACTCAATAATAAATTAAAATCATTTATAAAAATGCAAGAAATTAAGTAGTACTTTCAATTCATAATTTTTTTTACAATATCCATAAAAAGAGTGTAAGATCATGGGCGAAGAGTTAGTTAAAAAAGAATCATCAAATAGAAAACAAAAGGAGAAAAGGAAAAAAAGAGAGAAAAGCTTTAGTATTATACCTGCATGTTGCACTTGACAACATCAAGAGGAGTGAGAGCCGTGTGAGTGATTCCGCAGCTAAGAATCCCACCAGCAGTACAAGCCATATAAAAAGTTGGTGAGTACATCTCTAACTTTTCCGTAGGTGCTGGTATCACAAAGTTCTTTGACAGCACTCCATGATCACCACTATCAGACAATGGCCAAAGCTTAGGTTGTTGCAGTACTCCTCCATTTCTAGAGCCAACTGAAGAGGAGTAGAGAAAGCTTGGGATCAAAGATTGACAAGAATTCTCGTTCTTGGCCATTTGAAACAGATCTTTTTGTTGAATCTTTTCGTGTTTTTTCTTTGTTGGCCTTTTGTTTCTCCCCCAGCCTTTGGCTTCGAGGAGAAGTGGAGCTACTGTTCTTATTCGAAGGAAGGAAACAAGGAGAGAATGTGCCGGAGAGGAACGAGAAATGTTTGGAGCGCAAGAAAGTTTTTCAAAGGGCTGGCCTTCCTTGGCGTGGTCATTAATTTATAGGGCTTCTTCTTCTTTTTTTCCCTTCAAGATCTTTCATGGTTTATAAATTATTCGACTTTTATTTTATTTTATTAATTTGTAATAGTATGGTCGGATTTTAGCTCCAACGTATGTGGAAACAAATTATGAACTAGTTGTTCTTTATTTTTTAGATAGTTGTCCGTATTAAAAAACACGAAATTTTACCAATAAAAATTAACATCATCCGTATTTTTATAATTATTTATACGTGCATTCAATAAAATCTTAACATATCTAATAACTTCTAGACAAAAACAAATACAATTAAGAGCATGCACACCATGGATTCACGTTATGGAGCAAGACTTTTCAGAGAAACCGCAAGGCTCCTGCTCTTTAATTTGGCAAGCAAAGAGTCAAGAGTGCTGCCCCACGGCCACCATCTAAGTGGTTCTTTCCTTCTTGTTTGGCGTCGTTGACTCAGTTTGGGACAGATTAATAGGCTCTTCAACAATTGGTCCGTCGCAGTCTTTTCCTTGAGTTCGTCTTTGACAAGTAATAATTGATAAAGGTTTGACCTGCTTCCAAAGCTTGAGGTGGCAGGAACCAAAATGCAAATAATTTTTACTTTAATGAGAAAAATAGAGGCATAAAACATCTAATATATAGCATTGTTATGGCAAAAAAAAAAAACAAAAAAAAACTATTCGATTGATGTAATGATAATAATTATGAAAAGGGCACAGAGAAAAACACCATTAGGTTTTTTTTCCCATGATCTCCAAGGATATCCATGTAGAGACAAAAAAAAACACAAAGCGTACGTTATGCAGGCCGATGCATGAAAATCTCTTCTGACTAGCCTGGATTTGAATTATTTTTCCTTGGAAGTGAAGCTAGAGAATCCGTGCGAAAGAGCGGTGATCGATCAAGAAACAATTTATTTTTCAATCACATGTGAATCATGGCTGCATCCTCGAAAGCCTATAGAAGTAGAAGCAAAATATATATTGACCATCTATCTATTTTAAAGTTCAGTTTGGGATTTGGTTGAGTACTTGCCTCATTCAGGTCAAATATAAAATAAAATGATTATCAGTGTAGTAATGATTGTTTTTTAAATAACTTTTTGTGTCGAAATACATGATAATAATATTTTTTTATTTTTTAAAAATTATTTTTAACATCAGCACATCAAAACGATTCAAAACATATAAATTATATTAAATTTTAACAAAAAAAATTTAAATTTTTTGAAAACGTGGTTTGCACCGTATTCCCAAACGCATTCTAAGTTTGAACCGGTAAAGATTCATCTCTTCTGGAAAAACTAAAATTATTTTCCAAAGACATTACCTTGCCCACCAACCTTTCTTTATCGTAAGAAAATGCAAATGGAGTCTTTGAAGTCTTAGTAATGGTTTGGAATTGCATTCTGATGTTTTTAAAATAAATATTTAAAATAAGTATTTAACAAGGGAAATAATATAGAGATGATTTTTGTATGGTAGGAGATGTGCTTTACCTTATCAGAAGAGAATATGAATCAAGAGAAGCCTCCACGCAATTCAGCATATCTAAGGCTGGACTCTGATCATGATAAGAGGAGGCCGCTCAGTCTGAGTGTAGAAGATATTATGTTTTAAAATGTTTTTTTTTTTTAGATATGCATAAAAATATATATTTTTTATTTTTAAAAATTTATTTTCAATATAGAATATTAAAATGATCTAAAATAATAATAATAAAAAAAAACAATAGTTGAACCGCAAGACTAAAAATACTCTTAAACATCAATGGGTGTCCAGTCTCATAGGAGCAAGACAACAGATATGACACTGACGTTCGGAGGTGCAACTTGGTGCGTGAATTAACATAGCAGCCACATATTTTTTGGGCCACGACAATAAACTTTTGAGGTGTGTTGGAGTGAACCGACAGCCATGTATTTCGTGTAGATTCTGAGGATTTTTCTTGCTGAAAAGAATTTATGGAGTCGTTCATTGTAGTAAAAGATTTGGATGTAATTTAGTTTTGGATAATAAATTATTTATATTAGTATTTCTTTTATAAAAAAAAAATCGGATGTGATTTTGCAGCTCAAAAGCAGTAATTAAATCGGAAAAACAAACGAATTCTAGAAAATAAGTTTCTCATTCAACTTGCAATTCTTGAATCTCGAGAGAGCCCACAAGACAGGAAGCAATCCAATGAATGGCATGCAAGTAGCAGATAGGGCTTGGATAACGATGAGAGTGAATCTTCTCCACTCTCATCTCTGCTTCTCACTTTGCATTAATCCTTTCTTACATTTTTCAATAGCAAAAGTTGATAACAGCTCTTTCTCTACTACCTGCCATTGTCAATTCCTTTCTTAGGGCAAATTCCTTTCGGGATTCCTTCAATTTTATCACAGGTTATTTGGTGCTTCTCCTCTAATGGCTTCAGTCTCTGCTCCTTGTCCTATGTTCCAACCTATGTTTAGCCAGTCCAACAAGACTAGTCGGGTAATTAAAGCTTTCACAATTTCTCTTGCTCGTTTGATTATTACAATTACTTAACACTTGCTTTTCAATATTACATCTTTTGAAAAAGTTTGCGCGTCGCTTATTTGTTCTTGACTTCTTGTTGTTGCTCGATCTCGCTGTTATTAATTCTTGAAAACTATGTTTTTATGCTTCTTTCCTGGTTTTCTTCAACGTATATATTTGGAGGGGATACCGTGCTTCAAACACGTTCCCTCCTTGTAAGCCCATCTAATTAATGGTGAGAAAGAAGTAGTTTGACGTGACATTCTCCTACAAGGCCTCTCGATTTCGTGTCTCCACCATTGATGTGGTTCTTTACTGGTGCAGGCAGCTGGTTTAAAGCTGGTTTCAGTAGGATGGGCGAAGTTTACCGGCTTCCCTCCCTTGAAGGCCTCTCGATTTCGTGTCTCTTGTTCGGTAACTCCACCATCCTTTACATTGTGGATTACGCTTCAGCACCTAGCTATTCTTTTCATTTTGCTATTAAACCTAACAAATACAAAAATGTGAGGATATAACTTAATAATGTACATGGTTTGATAGGCAAAGCCAGAGACAGTGGAGAAAGTTATTGAGATTGTGAGGAAACAACTGGCTTTAAAACCTGAGACAGTGCTCACCAACGAAACAGAGTTCGCTGAGCTTGGTGCTGATTCTCTTGACACGGTAAGCCATTTTTTGCTGCCTGCTATACTATAGGTTTTGTTGTGTCATTCACTTGATCAAAACCATTTAAATAAAATCAAGGGGATTTACTTCTTGATCGAGCAATTTAAAGAGAGATGTGATCATACAATGTTATTGCAGGTGGAGATAGTAATGACACTGGAAGAAGAATTTGACATTAATGTAGAAGAGGAGAGCTCTCAAAATATAACAACAGTCCAGGAAGTAGCTGACATGATTGAGAAACTTGTTCAGAAGAAAGCTGAAGGTGAAAGCTGAGCCCAAGAATCAACAGTTTGCCAGGATTGATAGTGTTAGGATTTTCTTGATAATTTTCCATGCCATATTATATTTTTGTGATGCAAACACATGTTTTTGGCCCGTGATAGATTAGAGTGTGATTGCCACAGATAAGATTTAGCCATTCATGAAAAATAACTTATTTAAAATTTTCATGTATGTTTGTTATTAAAAAAAATAAGTTAATGAAAAACATTAACTTGATTTCTAAAAAAATATTTTTCTTTTATTTTGGACAAAAAATATTTTCTAGAAGTTATAAAAAATTTAAAAATATCATGTTATTTATTGATTATATCAAATTTGATCCTCAAATTTTTAATTGTTATATATTTTATTTTGAATTTTTTATTTCAATTTCATCAATTAGAATTTGATTTATGTATCAACTTTGGTTCTTATTTTTTTAATTATTTTTTTCTCTTATCTCTTTTTAATCAAATTTTTTTTATCTATCATATTTGATTCTTATTATTTTGATTGATATTTATTTTATTTAAAATAATTTATGAAATTATAATTTTTAATTTCATTTATCTTTTAATTTTTTATATATCAAATTTAATATTCATTATTTTGATTGTTATTCATTTTATTTGAGATAATTTATGAAATTAGATTTTTTTTTTAATTTCATTCTCATTTAATTTTTTAATTTTTAAAATTTGTTTCTTATTTTTTTTAATAAACTTGAAAAAAATAAAACATTAATAAATTATTTTTCAATTTATTTTCATGACATAACTAAATATTGGAAAATATTTTTCATGACATTATCAAACATTTAAAAACAATTTATTTTTTATAAAGTTATTTTAAAAAAAATTATTTTTAAAAAAAAATAGAATATTTTTTTAGTAAACGAACAGGGGCATAGCAACCGATGAGTCACTCGGCTTTCCTTTCTTTAATCTATGAACCCATAATTGCAATGCGATGCACTGGCCGCCCACCACTTCCTTTCTTCTCTCGTCTTTTCCCATTCTTGCAAAGCTCAATTAGCACTTTGGCACAACATTAAGTACGCTTTTCCAGTCACATGAAAGCTTAAAAACACTTGAGAGACACTCTCTCGTACAGAGAAAC
>Ga0325403_1004099_pt1 | contig 13488 bp, 14 predicted proteins | sample PopdelMetagenome_19_FD_205665 | JGI IMG/M metagenome (GOLD analysis project Ga0325403, IMG submission 205665) | Populus deltoides microbial communities from Bellville, Georgia, United States - Xylem-PdKOR-R4 | ecosystem: Host-associated > Plants > Phyllosphere > Stem > Wood/Secondary xylem...
CCTTCGCGTTCTTGGCCATACCTGAATCATAGATGAATCTTTCCCCATAAGAATCCGCGAGTGGGCTGTGAGGATGCCAATTATCAAACCATAGAGAGGTTGTCATTCCATCTCCTATGATGTACTTGATCTTCGGCCATGCTAAGGATCTGAGCTTTAGAATCTTTCCCCAAGCCCAAGAGCAATTCTGTGGCGTCCGAATCCTTGAAGTATTTTAAGGGGCAAACGAAGCTGAATCGAAGACATGCTAAATGGGTGGAGTTTATGGAGTCATTTCCTTATGTGATAAAGTACAAGAAAGGGCAACTTAATGTGGTTGTTGATGCTCTTTCTAGGAGGTTTGCACCGATCTCTATGTTGAATGCAAGGCTGATGCGTTCTGAACAAGTGAAGGAACAATATGCTACTGATTCTTACTTTGCTAATATGGTTGCTGAATGTGCAAAGGGAGCTTGTGATGGGTTCTTTATGCATGAAGGTTACTTGTTCAAAATAGGCAGAATGTGTATTCCTTCAGGTTCGTTACGGGAGTCGCTTGTGCGAGAGGCTCATGGTGGTGGTCTTAGTGGTCATTTTAGGGAGAAGAAGACTTGTGAGCTGCTGAAAGAACATTTTTTTTTTGGCCTAGCATGTTACGGGATGTGCACAAGGTGATTGAGAGATGTGGTATTTGCAAGAAAGTTAAGGGTAAAGAGAATGCATATGGATTGTATATGCCAGTGCCTATTCCAGAGCAACCATGGATGGATGTTAGCATGGACTTTTGTACTTGGGTTACCAAGAACACAATGTGGAAAGGATTCAATAATGATGGTGGTTGATCGATTCTCCAAAATGTCTCATGTCATTCTTTGCAACAAAACGACTTATCGAAGAACAACTGTCTTCGTGGCGTCATCCTTATACTTCTCGTTCGCGAATCAATATTCGTTGGGTGGGGGTTTTCCGTTTCCAATAGTGCTGGTGCCTAGGTACAAGTTATCTTTGTGTCACACTCCTATCAAACCTGATTTACTTGGCTTTCCGGGAATTGGTGTCTTTGCGTGTGGGTTGCGTGCCCACGTGATCACGAGGTTCGCATCATTTGGTATCAGAGCTTGGCTCCATTAATCAGGTTATACTCACTAGTATAGCATATTGGCGCTATACAGACAGCTATTCCAGACTGCATAGACTAATGCTTGCCTTCTTGTTTATTCCTTCCCTCTAACATAGTCTTGCGCTTGCAAAGAAAGAGCTTTCTAGAGTCAAGTAAGGAGAGATTCACAATCTTCTAAATCATGCCTTACTTGAATGCCAATTTGCTTGTCCTTATTATAAAATTCAACTCTGACTAATCAAAGAATCCAAATAGGAGATTGAGAGAGTGAGATCCTAAGTAATGAGATGAGCTTGATTACGCACCTGATTGACTCTTAGTTACTAAAAGCGCTGATGAACGATCTTCCTTCTTTTAAGACGATGTAACTCGGATTCCTCCTTCACGGCTTGAAGCATGAGGGCTATTGGAATTCCCTCTCAAACTTTCTCGAGTCACCCTAGCGTAACGGCTAAAAGAACTTGGCTAACTTCTTACTGAATGCCTTACTGAGAGTTCTCTTTGGACGAGCTCTTAGTGATTAGTCAGTCCGGGTCTAGCTAGTCTTGCACTTTTAGACCGATCCTTCAAGCAAACGCTTAGTAAGCATAGATTCCCTATAAATATAAATTTTTTTTTTGGTAAGTTGACGTATGTATTAAAAGAAGAAGATACAAACATTATAAGGGGCATACCCCAGATTTACAATGATAACAGAAACATAAACAACAGATGGCTACAGGCTAGCCACCGACCCATAAATATAAATTTCCTATAAAGACAGATTTCCTTTCTTCCCCAGAATTAGAATGCTTGCCTTAGCTAATACTGTTTGATTCACCGCAGCTTCTCGTTTCTCGCTTAGCTCTAATCTGGTGTCGTAGCTCACAATCCAAGAAAGGTAGTCCTTTCATTGGCTAACAGGATTACGCTTAATGGGATAGATTGATCATCGCTTCCTTCCCCGACCCTTCGAATGATTGATTCAGTGTGAGAATAGACTCTCTCTGGTAGAACAAAAAAGCCCTTACTTGTGCTTTATTTCTTTCTTTTGTTCTTTCAATCCATAAGCAAGAGTCAGAACCTATCCAGCTGAGCACGATCTAGGCTACAAAGGCACTTCTGCTCAAAAGGTGGCCCAACTCACTTCGCGGCAACGACATCCATCCAACGAGATGTGCTTCGAGAAATTCACTATAGATGAAGTCCACAAATGTCTACATGTACCCAGCTAGATTTAACATATATGTATGATTAAAGGGAACTGACAGGGAGTCAAAAGGGAATATTGCACCCCTAATCTCGATCTACTGCCGGTTGGATGTCGTTGTCTTTCCACTCATCTAAGTCAGCACCATAACCCAATTTATCTTATGGAAAAAACGTTACAAGTCAATAGTTAAGTTCAAGGTTGTCAATTCTGTTCTGTTTTGTTCGGAATGGTCGAAACATTCCATACCAATTCAAAAAATGGAACAATTTTCATCTCATTTTAAATCTCGGTCCGTTCCGGATTTTTCAGCTAAATTCTGCCAGGAACTTTCCGATTTCATTCCACATGTTCCATTCCGCTTTGAAAAGCCATTGAATCAAATTGAACCTTGTTTAATTTAATTAATTAAACCACCCAATTATAAAAAAGCTCTTTTTCATTACTATTTTCAATAACAATGATATTGATAATAATATTGAAAATTATTATTACTATTTTCATTAACAATGATATTAATTTTTTAAAATTAGATTTATCACTAATATATATGGTATATATTCATGTTGTTTTTTTCATGTTTATACTTTGTAGGAATTTGAGCAAAACAAGGGATGCTTTAGATTCCATTAGCCTTGCTAACATTGACCTAACTTTATATTTAAAATATTTATGTTAAAACATTTTACTTTCATAATATTTTGATATTTTGTTTAAGTTGAATTACTTTAAGTTAAAGATCTATTTAATTTTGACTATTTAGAAATATTTTAAAATTTTAAATTATATTTGTTTGGTATTGCGTTTGTATTGCATAATTTATAATTAATTTATCTTGAATTTGAATTATGTTTGTTAAATTTATATATATATGAATAGTGCAACCCCGAAATGGCATGCCGAAACACTCCGAAACTGAAACATTCCATTTCAATTGAAAAAATGAAACACTTACCGAAACGAAATTGACAACCTTGGTTAAGTTATGATGGGTTCGTCAGGCTTTGATCCCATTCTAAAGCATTTGCTCATTGAATTTTATTCGATGAATCTCGAGGTCTTTTAGATCTCAACCGAAGGGCCCGAATTCAACGATTTCCATATCCCGTTGATATTTCTTTATTCTTCTTATTCCCATCATGCGCTAAGAATGGATAAATAACACATAAATCGAAGGCTATGCAGATCCTCAAACAAATATGAAATGGAATAAAGATGGACCAAGCTACTTATGAACGTAACCACAATTAACATCACTACGGTTAGGCTATCAAACACGGAGTCAGAAGTGAATTACGAGTCAGACCAATTTGCGAATCGAGCGAGCTCCCCTTGCATGCAATGATGTGGTGGTGAACCTCTCATTCTAATTCAGTGCTCTCTGAACCATGCGGGAAGGTTTCCAATCACACAACTCACCAACTTGATCTTCCACGTGAATAGTAAAATAGGTATTATCCCGCTTTCCTTTGCCACTCAAGTGTACACGCCTAGGCCTTCATGACTTGTTTAGGAAAAACCAATTCATGGGGTGGTTGGAGTATTATAGGAGGAACTATAACGAATCCGGGTATCTGGAGTTATGAAGGTGTGGTTGGGGCATATACTGTGTTTTCTAGCTTATGCTTATTGGCAACTATCTACCATTAGGTGTATTGGGATCTAGAAATATTTTGTGATGAACGTACATGAAAACCTTCTTTAGATTTGCCCAAGATCTTTGGAATTCATTTATTTCTCTCAGGACTCGGCTTGTTTTGGGTTTGGTGCTTTTCATGTAACAAGATTGTATGGTCCTGGAATATGGGTGTATGATCCTTATGGCTAATCAGAAAAGTACAATCTATAAATCTAGCATCAGGTGTGGAAATGCCTCTTTTCAGCTATGTTTAAAGAGGCATCTACACATCACTGATTTCCCGATCGTCGTATCAAATTCAAGCCAAGGCTAGGGTTTTCTGAAACATTCCAAGATCAAAGCAACCGGCGCCAGAGACAGGACTCAGGAAGCCATTCGTCCTTGTTTGGTCTCAAGAATAAGTTTGGATTAGAGTATGCCACTAGCTACTTACAAGTAGTCCATCGATCGGTAGGCCCTGACTCCTTTCCGATGGAAGAAAAGAGCCCTTCCTTATATAAAGATATAAAGAATATAGGCTAAAGAGAATCCTATCTTCTGAAATTGTGTAGAGAAAGGAAAGGAACCCGCACTGTCACTTAAGGTGGTATCACTAATTTTTAACTCCGATGCAGCTTCAAAGCTGGCTCTAGAAGAGGTTGGTCCAATAGCTCCGTGGCTTGAGTCAAAAGTAACTGTTACCCATCTCTGGCCTTAGCTCGCAGCTCCATTAAACACTGAATAAAGACACATACATAGAGCATAGCGCAAAGACTGGGTTAAAAACCTGACTTGGTTTAGCGGTTGCACCAAACCTCATTGTGGCTAGTGAGATAGAGTAGTAACGACTTGGCCCCTCCATTCCTTCCTGTGGGGGGCCATTACGTTCCATTCCCTGAGTAGGACAAAATTCACAATGCTCTGACCTGTCTCAACGTAAGAATGCAACAACTTTTATTGACAGGGTCAACACGAAAGTGAGAGTGGGTTGAGTCCAGCCAACCGTAGTAAGATGACGGCGTCGAAAAGGAGACAATCGAAAAGTGAGAGTGGGTTGTTCGAACCACCGAGGTTATTCAAATGAAGAATAGATCAGTCTAGCCAACTGAGGATTTGGTTTTTGTGAAAGACGGAGAAAGAAGTCATGTCTCTTCCGGTTCCTGCACTTCAATACATTGGGCTTTTTGACGTGCATCATAGGAATTATAATCCATCCTGTAAAGCTAAAACTAATATGTAAGAGGATTCAGATGGTCCAATGACAAGAGTGAGAGCGAAACAACTACAAAAGGGCCTTGACGAGTCAAATTGGAATGATTGAAGCTGCATCGGAGTTAAAAATTAGCAATCACTTTGAAATTGGTTCAAGGATGTTTATTTGCCTACAATTGGAACTTGGAGATGGGAAAAGCCCTTAATGGTTCTTTTGATGCTCGGCTACTTGAATTTGGGTTGATATGCAAATAAGTGAAGGAATTGATGCTGTTTATGGTCAGAACAGCAAATGAATTTAAACCTGAATTTGAAGTCATCCATTGCATGTGAAAACAAGACTAATCTAGGTGGATTTCAAGTTCAGAACATTCTTTCTATATTGTCCAACCATGATTGCATTGGACTTTTGTGTAAGAAGATATGGTTGTTTTAAATTTGGTCTGTTTATGTTAGAAAGGTCAAAAAATGTGTGCTAGTTAATTTGTCTAGGTTAGTTGGTCAAAGTCTATTTTTTGGGCTGGACTTCTGCCATGTTGAATTTTTCCTAACTTTGAAGGGATGTTCCAGTTATAAATATAGTATCAGAATATGTAATAAAGCACTTTTGGCCAATATTTGAAACATAATTCACAGAATTACGAGTTGTTCTTCCAAATTGATTTTGTGAAGAACCCTACCTGACTTATCACTCTTTAATCACAAAGAGTGTGGCGTCCAAATCCTAGATTGATCTTTGTGGCGTCCAGATCGACTTATCAAAGTATCATTCTAGTCTATCCCCCATCTTATTTACCTTAAAATCACTATAATCCAGCCTAAACACCAAAAGAAAAACAACACAACCAGACCCATCCTTCATCCATTTTCGTCAGATTCATTGTAGCCAATTTTCGAATCACTCACGGCACATCACTTTTGTACTAGATTTTCTTTCTGGTGCAATTCTATCTGCTGCTTTCCTATCTTTTTTGGCCGCAGGTGCGAGGGAAGGGGCTGATATGGTTTCCAATCCCGATGAGAGAGATGACTGGTGTTATACCCCTATCTCTTATTCCCTATTATGTTGACTATATACAGCTAGTACTGAACTCACCCATTATCACTTTCAAACTAGTTGTGGAAGCTATTCTATTTAGTAATTACATAAGATGATGATGGAAGCCTTTTATTTAGCCGCATGGTTGTGTGGTAGCTCCTATTCGTTATTGTTCTGACACCCGAATGGAGAACAACTTGCACGATAGATGACCCGCGAGCTTCAAGGCTTAAATACGATATCGACTGTTCGAAACCCTCTCGTGACTAGGAGCAAAGTAGGTACAACTCGGCTCTAATGGCTGGAGCTGTTACGCAAAGTTTCCTGGTCTTAGTGAAATCAACACGCGTCCTTAACCTGGTCGAATTCTCAGTTGGCAGAATTAGAGCAGGTGTTCAAACATGTTCTAGGGACAACCCCAAGCCCGATAAAGGCAGTTGATCAGCCTCCTGCGAAAGATACCAATGCATGCTGGGAGATAAAAACCCTGGGCGGAGTGGGTAATCCGATCTCACTTTTCACGGAATAGGGAGCTGTTCCGCGGCGTCGAAGGGATGAGTACTACTAATGGGCTGGATTCTTCCTCTTCTCTAGGCGGGTGAATAATGTGATAACTTATCCATGCGGGTAGTCCCTATCTGCTGTCATGCCCCTTTAAAGGCTGTGTCAAACTCCCGATAGTCCAATATCGTAGATCAAGAGATAAAGCCGCTTATTCGGATTTGACTTGTGCCTCAGCTTGATGAAGGTCAAGACATTGGCAAGGTGATGCGAACCTCGTGATCACGTGGTCACGCAACCCACAATTAAGATTGAGATCTGAACCTGGAAAACCGAAATAGGTCTGATAAGAGTGTGAAACAATGGAAACTTTCCCCAAGGCACCAACACTATTGGATTGAGTAGAATGACACCACCAACCAGTTAATCTTCGATAAGTCAGATTCAGTTTGTTCAAGAACTAAAGAATGCAAGAATCACTCTCACACGTTAAAACTGAGAAATTCAGAAGTAATTATCATCAAAGCTGCCAAAATTTTAGCTTACATGAGTTTAAATAGTTCTTGAAAAGTTAACCCTAATGGACCCCTTATGTGGACTTAAATGAGGTCCACTTAAAACTGACCCAAAACCCTAAACTGAAAAACTCATAACTTAATCCAAACAAGCCTTGGATCCTAACTGAAAACAAAGTATTAATTAAGCCCAAACAAGCCTTGGGCTGTAGCTAACAAAATAAAACTTATGGGTTATTTATTAAATCCATGTTCTGTAATGAGAAGAAGAGAAGGAAGTAAAATATTATAGAACTGATTCAAGGCTTATTTGAAGCCTTCCATGCAGCCCCTTAATCCTAGAAACGAAAGGAAAAGGTAGCCACCCATGTTGTTTCCAAGTTGTAGAAGGATTCTTTTGTTTCCTTTGCTGTCCTCAACTCATGGCCCAAATAAGGTTCTGTTGGACCCCTCTTGCACATGGATAAGATATACTAGGGTCTCCTCTTGATACTCTAATGGACCTTTCAATTCTGACTTGGTTGAAACATTCAAAACCAATGCATTCAATGCCTTTGTCTTGGACCGAGTCATTGGACCATTAGGAACATGTAATGGGTCCTTGCTGGTGTTTCTAGGCTGGTCCACATCACTTTGCTTTCCTACAAGTCATGCATTTATCACATATGCTTTGCACATCTTTTTTCATTTTAGGTAAAAAAAAATGCTCATGCAACACATCCAAAGTCTTAACAACACCAAAATGCCCCATCAACCCGCCTTCGTGTGCTTCACGTACAAGCAATTCACGCATAGAACTTAATGGAACACACAGAACATACCTGCGCGAAAGTGCATCAGCCACAATGTTTTCTTTCCCTTGCTTATACTTGATCACATACGGAAAGGTTTCAATAAATTCTACCCATTTGGCATGTCTCTTACTCAACTTACCTTGTCCTTTCACGCACTTCAATGATTCATGATCAGAATATATCACAAACTCCTTGGGCCACAGGTAATGTTGCCACCTCTAAAGTTCTTACCAAGGCATAGAGCTCCTTGTCATATGTAGGGTAATTCAAGGCCGCCCCATTAAGTTTTTCGCTGAAATAAGCAATGGGCCTCCTATCCTGCATTAACACAGCTACTATACCAATACCTGACGCATCACATTCAACTTGAAAAGCTCTTGTAAAGTCTAGCAAAGCTAAAATAGGGGTCGAACAAAGTTTATCTTTCAACAAATTAAAAGCCTCATCATGTTCATCATTCCGTTTGAAACCAACAAACTTTTTCACAATTTCAGTTCAGTTAAAGTTGCAGCAATAGTACTAAAATCCTCCACAAACCTTCTATAAAAACTAGCAAGTCCATGAAAACTCACCTCACTTACCGATTTTGCTGTAAGCCAATCTCGGATGGCTTTAATTTTCTCCTCGTCCATCTCGATACCCTGCGCAGTTACGACATAGCCAAGAAACACAATTTTTTCCATGCAAAAGGTACACTTCTTGAGATTAACGTATAAATGTTCACTACACAGCACACTAAGTACATTACGCAAATGATCAAGATGCTCATTTAAGTTCTTGATATAGATCAAAATATCATGAAAATACACAACAACAAACTTACCAATACACGTATGCAATACATGATTCATTAAACACATAAACGTGCTAGGCACATTTGTAAGTCCAAACGGCATGACTAACCATTCATACAAATTATGCTTAGTCTTAAATGCAGTTTTCCACTCATCACCCTCTTTCATCCTAATTTACCCCCACTTTTTAAGTCAATCTTAGAGAAAATACATGATCCATGTAACTCATCTACCATGTCATCAAGCCTAGGAATAGGACGTCGATACTTTACCGTTATGTTATTGACGGCACGACAATCGACACACATCCTCCATGTTACATCCTTTTTAGGCACAAGGACTCATACTCTCATGAATGTACCCCTTCATCATCAATTCATCTACTTGCCTTTGAAGCTCCTTCATCTCCTCAGGGTTGCTTCTATAGGCTGGACGATTAGGAATTGAAGCTTCGGGCACAAGATCAATTTGATGTTCAATCCCCCCTAATGGTGGTAATCCATTAGGGATGTCTTCAGGGAATACATCATCAAACTCCTGCATCAAAGAAACAGCCACACTAGGAATAGCAGAATCAAGATCGTTAGTGTTAAAATAAGCCTCCTTATACACAAGTAAGATCATTGGCTTATTAGTGAAAAATACAGATCTTATTTGAGATCCTTTTGCATAAAAATTAGGTTGTTCCTTTAATTTTTCCACACTATTATCATCACACAAGCTTACTTTCTTCACTGCTTAGTTTTTACCTCCACTCGCAACCGGTTTAATTAATGATTTAGGTTCAGCCGAATCTGATGGTTTTCTCTCACCATTGTCCTTTTTTAATTTCATTTGATCATTATACACTTGTTTTGGAGAAAGAGGTACAAGAGTGATGCTTTTACCATCCTTTACAATAGTGAACCTATTTCTAAACCCATCATGAATCGTTTTCCGCTCAAACTTCCATGGACGCCCCAAAGGTAAGTGACTAGCATGCATTGGGACTACATCATATAAAATCTCATCGGAATACTTCCCAATAGCAAACGCAATCAAAACCTGCTTAGTAACCCTCACTTCACCACAATCATTCAACCATTGCAATCTATAAGGCCTAGGATGCTTAATACAAATAAGATTCAATTTTTTCACAAGAGTATCACTAGCAACATTAGCACAACTACCTCCATCAATTATCATGCTACATACCTTGTTTTGGATGTGACATCGAGTGTGAAATATATTTTCCCATTGCTGATCTACATCATCTTCTTTGATTTGCATGTTCAGCGCACACCTTATAACGAAGGCCTCCCCCTCAACAAGATATGCAATCTCCTCATCACAAAGGTGGTATCTCTTCACTTTCAGATTCAACCTCCCCATTGTCTCTTGTAAGCATAACTCTTCGGTTTGGACATTGAGATGCAATGTGCCCCATCCCTAAACACTTAAAGCATTTAATATCTCTATCACGAGTAGGTTGAGATTCAGATTTACCTTTCCCATCCGTATGTGTATCCTTTTTGGCCTTAGGTGGTTCGGCCTTCGCATAAGGCTTTGGTTGGACAGCCCCCTCTCTCTTCAAATTCAGCCTCCATGTTGAGGAAGATGAAGCCGAATTGGTCTGAAAACATGTACTGCCCCTTCTCTTTATTTGCCTCTCCACCTTCGTTGCCATATGGACCATGTCCTCCAATTCCATGCAATGTTGTAATTCTACAACATTCGCAATGTTCTTATTCAGCCCATTTAGAAATCTAGCCATAGTAGCTTCCAGATCCTCAATCACATTGACTCGAATCATGGCAATCTCCATCTCCTTGAAATACTCATCCACAGACCTACCGACCTCTCTCCACTCCTTCTACTAATAATTTAAACCCTACAATTTCTTATACAAATCTCTATAATAGTGGTTAGGCACAAATCGCCTTCTCATCAACACTTTCATCTCTTCCCACGACGCTACCAACCATTCTCCACTCCTTCTACTAATAACATTCTGATCCCAACAAATCAGTGCATAATCCGTGAATTTGATGATTATTAATTTCACTTTCTTCGCCTCCGAATAGTTATGGCAATCAAAAATCCAATCCACCTTTTTCTCCCACTCCAAATATGCCTCGGGATCGTTTTTACCTTGAAAAGAAGGTATTTTCAATTTGATAGCATCCAAATCACCATCTAAATCAGCATGTCCCCCAACACTACGGAAATTTTCCCTTTGCCCGAATTGGCCCCTAGTTCTATTCCCATAATCCCTTCGGTTTCTAGGCTGCCGAAAACCTTCCCGATGGCTTATGGCCTCATTCTCAAAACCACCATCACCAATATCATCAACGGCCTCCTCATAATCAGTCTGCCTTGGCCTTTCAGCCCTACTGCCATTGTTTGCTTTCAGTTCAGCCTCAAGCTTCCTCAAATTTTGGGTGCTTGTACCAGCCTTGTTACCACATTTCTCCAGCCTATCAAGTCTGTCACACACATTTCCCATCACAAAATTAATCCTCTCCGTCACGTCATGGCTTGCATTTGGAACGTAAGTTCTCCCTCGGGATGGGGTGGTGTGTTTTTCTGATCTGACATGATAGTACCTGCAAAAATTAGTTAGTGGTAAAAACAATTATCCTCACGTCGCTTGTGTTTTGCTCAAACACTCATAATATCCTCACACGCTCACACCTCTTGTCTCCCCTTCTTGCGGTTCTTGCGAAACTGAAACCAACACTAAATAGAACCAACTTGGCAGCGCAATCCAAATATATATATATATATATATATATATATATATGACTTAAGAAGCAATAAAAACTAGAAAACAAGCATAAGAAAACTATGATGATAGTCTCGCGAGTAGCAAGCGAGTCTATCCGAAATATAAACGAAACTGAAGACTCGAATAAAAACAGAAACAAAAAAATGCAAAATCATGACACAACTCCCAAATATGTTGGATATGATGAAAATGAACTACAAGAAATGAAAACAACAGAAAGCAAGCGAATTTCAAAAGTTGACGCAAAACAGACTCGTTTACTACGAGTTAAGTCCGCATTTGGAACCTAAAGTAAATGATGTCCAATTGAGTTAAAATTTCAAATATAGTGCGATATCAACCCAAATAGACAGAATATAAAGTTTGAGAAATTTATGACAAGGTTTGATATACTGACGCAAAAACGTTATGAATCAGACCTGATGAGACCTGAATTTGAAACCCAAAACTAACGATATCCAATTGACCCCAAATTTGATATGTTGAGTGATTAGGACCCCAATAATTATAGTATCAAATTTTAACTAATTCCGAATTGATTTGATCCAATTTCCTCTTGTTTAGTTTTCTGCACCAGAATCTAATTAACATCTTTTTGAACAATTTTTTTTTCTTTTCTCTTTTCTCTTTTTTTTTTGTTTTTGATGCTACTGATATATTTTGAACAATAACAGAATGAAATAACAATTTTTTTTTTATATGCCGCAAATTCAAGGAGAAGAAGAATTTGGATATTAAAGAATTTTTGCGGAATCAACAAGAAATAAAAATTTTGGAAGGATATAACCTGATTAATAGAGCCAAGCTCTGATACCAAATGATGCAAACCTCGTGATCACGTGGTCACGCAACACCTATGCAAAGACACCAATTCCTGGAAAGCCAAGTAAATTAGGATTGATAGAAGCGTAACACAACGATAACTTGTGCCTAGGCACTAGCACTATTGGAAACAAAGACCCCCACCCAACAAATATTAATTCGCGAACGAGAAGTATAAGGATGACGCCACAAAGACAGTTGTTCTTCGATACGTTGTTTTCTGTTCTTTAGAGATCATGGAAGGGAGAATATCCCACCAACACACAATAAGTGCAGCAAAGAAGTTTATTGATATGAAAATTGCATAACCTTACATGTTTGGTTATGCCTTTATTTATATGAAACCCACTTACAATTGACCCAAATAAGTAATAATAACCCAAAAACTAAGAAAAAAATAATAAAAATAATAAAAATCTGAAAATTATCATGCTAAATATGCTAGAATCAGATTTGTCACCCTTAAGAAGTCTTAAATAAACTAGGACAAATCTGATTTGGAAAATTTGTGTTGCTACCCCCCTTTGATGTCCTTTATTAGCTTGGATTTCCTTGTTTAACTTGGACAAATAAGAACACAAATTTCATCCTTTGTTGCTGATTTAATTACTTTATTTCCTAAGTTAGGAAAAGCATTAAATAGTCCTCTCCTCTTTAAGAATAAGATATGGCCAACTTCCTTACTTAATTAGGAGAATAAATTGCTGACTTTATATCCTTGTAGCATCAGGAAAAATAACAAGCCTAACAAGGCTGGTATTGGGCCAGACACATCAACCCCTTGTTCCACACAAATTGGGCTCTTTTTGGACCTGAACTAGATGAATTAAAGTCTTTCCTTCGTGCTCCTTAAATATCCCAAGCCCCTCTAGGTCCATTTTGCTCCATATGTTCTGAACAAGCCCATTCAATGCTTCTTTAAGCTTCTTTGCCCTAGCTCTTGTGATTGGCCCAATTGCCACCTCCAATGGATCGTTGGCATGATTATGCTTGGTGTTGGGCTGATCCGTATCAGAGGGTGAGGCTTACTTTGATACTAATGATCTTGATTATATTATGCCTACTGTTGCTATTTCTTTGTTCCAGGAGTTTGATCATGCTACTGTTGCTATTTCTTTGTTCCAGGAGTTTGATCATG
>Ga0325403_1004100_pt1 | contig 13487 bp, 6 predicted proteins | sample PopdelMetagenome_19_FD_205665 | JGI IMG/M metagenome (GOLD analysis project Ga0325403, IMG submission 205665) | Populus deltoides microbial communities from Bellville, Georgia, United States - Xylem-PdKOR-R4 | ecosystem: Host-associated > Plants > Phyllosphere > Stem > Wood/Secondary xylem...
ATTAAAGATATCTTATATTATTAGATACGTTATTATAAAACATGCTTTAGTTAAGGAGTTATTGATACTTCAAGTGCAAAATGATGATATAAAACCTTGATAAAAATGCACTTTTAAGTACTAATCAGCGGGTTTATATTTTTTTTTATTATACATAAAAGTTGAGTCAATGTAAATATTTTAAAAAAAATTAAGACTCAGGTTATTGACTTGACCCGAGTTAATAAGTCCGAATAATTTCAATAATATGTAAAAGTAAAACAACTACAAACAAAAAAAAATTAAAAAAGCCAATATGAATCCATCCAAGTTAATACACACATTTCATGTTAAGTTTGGGTAGGTTCCGGGTCGGTTTTGATTATATCTATACCTTATCCATTATCTATTAGATAAGATAACCATAAAAGAAATATTGACATGTTTGTGTCAATATTCATCAGGTTCGAATTAAATTATCATCTCTAATGTTAAGGGATAAAATTATTTATTCATATGAATATTTATTATTTAACAATTATTTATTATTGAATAGAAAACAAATTAACTAGTATATAAATTTGAAGTGTGTGTGTGTGTGAAATTATTAAAATATAAAATAATAAATATTATATATATAACATTATATTAAAAAAATCTAAATATTCAATAAATATATTTGTATAATATAAATATACTTTTTTCTCAATCACAAAACAAGGAGGGATGAAATTTAAAAGAAAGAAAAAAGACAATAAAAAAGGAAGCATAAAAAACAAAGAGCAACAAAAAAAAGTTGATAAAATTTAACACAAAAATAAATTAAAATCAAATTTTGAGTATGGGTAGCAATGATTTCCTACATGTTGAATTTCTTGATATTTATATCATATTTATTACCCACTAGGTAAAAAATTTAGATATTTATAAACTATCAATCAAATTTAGGTATATGGGCATCAATCATCTAACTACTTTTTGCTATTCAATAAAAATTAAAATAATTAATATATTAAATAATAAAATTATAATTTTATGTCAATATTAGGATATGTATATATCATAATGCACTAAAAAAATGTAAATGTTTAACAAGTGTGTGTGTGTATGTGTGTCACATTGTATTAAGAAAAATATAAATAGTCAATAAATATTTTCATATAATACAAATATACATTTTAGGTTAGGCTCAAGTGGATTTCAAGTATGTTTTAATAATATTTATACATTACTCATTACTCATCAGGTAAAGTAACTATTCAAAAAAACACTAACCCGTTCAAGGTAGGGCAAATCGAGTCGACATCCAACGAGACAAAATTGAATTATGAAAAAAGATAAAAATAAAATAAATAGTAATTAAAAGAATAAGAACCAAAATTAAAATAAAAACTAAATGATGAAAGATGAAATTGAAAAAAAAAAACTAACCTACAAAAGATTAAAAAAACAAAATAGATGAGAAATCAAAAGAATGAGGATCAAATTTGAAATAAAAACTAAATGAAATCAAATAATAGGGATGAAATTGAAAAACAATAAACCTACAAAAGATTTAAAAAAAAGAAGATGGCAAATCAAAAGAATTATGACCGAATTTAAAATAAAAACTAAATGAAAGTAAATGATATAAACAAAATTAAAAAATAAAACCTACAAAAGATTTTCTTTTTTAAATGTGAAAATCAAAAGAATAAGGGTCATATTATATTAAAAAACAAATGAAATGAAGTTTGTGTACTTTGTCAAAGAGAAGAAAGAAAAAAGTGGAAGGAGGAGAAAGAAGTCTAGAACCACACCACCCGCCTTTTACCACCTCGCAAGCCACCACTAGGAAGCTCTCGGTTCACTGCTTCAAACGCCACTATGGAACGCAGTGTTTTATGGCCAGAGGAGCCAATACGTGCCTCTCGAAAGGCGTTGGCTTCTCCCCCTTATTGACGTGACATGTGCATTGCATGCCCAACAATGTTTATATACCTAATTATGTTTATATACCCAATTACTTCTAACTCTACTCGACAATTACAAAAAAAGATAAAGTGAGATGATAAAACACCCCTAGACCCAAGTTCAAGAAAAATAAAAAAACAAAGGTAACAAAGTAATTACATTGTTCAATAAAAACTAAAAACCAAAAACACCCCTTACACCAGGTTATTATTATTTTTTAAGGTAGATTAGTAATTTCATTGTGCAATAAAAATATGAAGAGACTCACCCACCTTCAAACAAATTGGTAATGACATTTCAACCTCGTGAAAATGTCAATTTGCCCTCCTAAGACTTGGAGCGTGTTTGGAAATGCAATGCAAACCGTGTTCCCTCAAATTTATTTTTTTTTTTGCTAAATTTTTTTTATGTTTTTAAATTTTTTTGATATGTTGATGTCAAAAATAATTTTTAAAAAATATTATTTTGATGTATTTCTAAGCAAAAAGTACTTTGAACCGCAACCGCTACCACAATCTCAAACAGACCCTTAGCTCTTCCCTTACAATTGTGGAGAACAAAATTGTTAGTGCATTGTAGCAATCCATGGTGTACTGAGTCTTGCTCCACAATGAAAGGCTGAGCAGGCTTAATTTTTTTAATATTTGAAAATATTTTGTATTTAACTATTTTTATATAATTATAATTTCTTATAGTCATTATAATTTTTTATATTCATGATACTTTAATTATAAAGATTATTTTTATTTATTAAAAATTAAAATTATCATGAAAAAATCATATTTGTTAACTCGAATATATATAATGTAAAATAAAATAATTTTAATATTCTATATTGTTAGAAATCTAAAAATATTGCATAAAACAATATTGTATTATTCATCATTTTAGTGTTTTTTTAAGAAAAATTATATGTTTTAGGCTAATTTTTTCTATTATATAGTTTTACACTAACAAAAATAATTTTTATCTGACTGTTGAATCGGGATGGAATTTTACCAAAAGTTCTCAAAGGTCTTTTTATTTATATTGGATTAAAAATTTAGATGAATTAGAAATCATGAAGGACTTGCGACAAGATTTAGAAGCTACTATGAGATAATTGTATTATTTTCCTGGTTGAATTAAGTTATTTTTTTTATTTTTTTTATAACTCTTTTTATTATTATTATTTTTTAGAATTGTTTATGATATTTTTTTACATGGTATAATAGAGTTATTTAGTTTGTATCTAGGTTTGATTCAGCAGCCATGATGTTTTGAACATACTTGTATTTTGCATGATGTAACATTGTTTTCTTTATTGGGACAAAAAATAAATTTGACTTATCAAGATATAACTGACCTTGTAACGTTTTCCTTATACTTCTTGTTCGTGAATTAATATTTATTGGGTAGGAGTTTATTCCAATAGTGTTGGTGTTTTGATTCAGTTAATTTCATTGTGTCATACTCTTCTATCAAACCTGATTCATTGACGTTTTGGAATTTGTCTTTTTTACATGTGAGTTATGTAATCACATGATTACGAGGTTCATATCAAATTAATAAAATTGACAAATCTCTTAAACATTCTAAATAAAAAGGGAAATAAGCCCTTGTATTAATAAAAACCACTTATAGAAATTTTTATAAATAATAAAGAATATTATTGTCGATTAAAAAATATAAAAATGTGTGTTTTCTATATAAAATATGAAAATAAAAACCTGGAAAACATAAAAAAGTTGTTTTCCAAAACTAAAATTGAAAAGGCATGTTTTTTAATTCTCCAAATGGAATAAATTATACATTTGAACACTAAATCCTATTTTTCATTTTTCTGAATATATTTTTCTAGAAAATAGAGTTATTTTTAACACTTTAAACCCCAATTTTCCTTTTTTTTTCTTTGGTTTTTTAAAAACTAAAATAGATTCTTAATTTTTTCTTCACTAGTCATAACTTTTTCTTTTTCGTAACCTAATGCAGATGTTTCCGTCTTACATATCAACATTTAATCGCTTGGGATTGTGGAGTTGGTATATATTTTTAATCATTAAATTGCAAGCTTTGTATTATAATTCAGTGGTTAATGCATGGAAGTAACATGAGGTCGAGGGTTCCTTGATGGGGGATGCAATATGTTTTTCTAAACAAACAAAAACAAGGTTAATATATTTTTCGTTTATGTCTGTTTTTTTCAAAAAAAAATAGACATGTGACATCCCTCGGACCAAGTGCCTAGTTATTTTAGACAAGCCTAATTCAATGTGATTGGGCTCTTTCATCTTAGTCCTTCTATGTTTTGATTTTTTTTAAAAAAAATTATCATTTAGTGTGGGGTATTTATGATTTTTTTTGTATTGGATTAATGGTAAATTAAATTTTTTTATTATATAATAAAATAAAAAAATTAATTCAACCGAATAGAGTTCATAACTTAGGTCATAGAGTTAACAGATTAACTAAATATTAATTAAAAAGTTGAGTCAGGATTTTTCAAGTTTGAGATGTTGTACCGAGCTTTTTTTATCTTTTTTTTTTTAATTTCAGCATCTAATGTGGAGTTTTTATTGGATCTTTTTGTGTTAGATTAATGATAAATCATTTTTTTGTATTTTTATCATATAATAATATATGAAAATTAATTCAACCTAATGGAGTCTGTGATCTAGTCACGGGTTTGACGAGTGTATAAAATATATTAAGAATTGGGTTAGAATTTTTTTAATTTTTCCTTCCCCGCCCCATTTTAATCGGTAAAAAAAAACATGACAATCAAAATTTCCCCTCTTATGATCTTCTAATAGAGCGAAGAACATCTCAAAAATTTATTCATTACAGTTGGTGTTCTCCTATTATTGTTGTACATTGGTCAATGTACTTTTGCATTTTTAGTTATTCTGTCTTGGTGGTTTGCTTATGAACGTGTTTTTTTTCCTAATACAGTCGTTGTTTGACCTTATATATATATATATATACACACACACACACACTTCTTTTTTTTTTTGTTTAAAATCCATTTTTTAAAGGCACCTGATAACCCAACATACATAGGATGAGTATAACGACAAGCTCGGATGACATGAGTCTAGTTTGCTTCCTAACCCAATATTCTTGAGTTTAATTTCCTGCTGAGCTCATATACATATGAGTCTAAAGAGTTGTGAGACCCAACATTCTAATGTTCAACTACGCGTCGAGCCTAAGTACATGTAGGTCTGGCGAGCTGCCAAACCCACACCCCTAGGTTCCACTACGCGTGGAGCTCAAATACATGTGGGTCTGGCGAATAGCTAGACCTAACATCCTTGTGTTCAGCTACACATGAAGCCGAAGTATATATGTCTCTAACAAACTCTTAGACTCAATATCTTTAGGTTTCGCTATGCGTAAAGTCCAAGTATATATGAGTTTGACGAGCTGTCAGACCCCACATTCTTGTGTTCAGCTATATATCAAGCCCAAGTATATATGGGTCTGGCAAGCTATCAGACCCAACATCCTTGGGTTCCACCACATACCGAGCCCAAGTACTTGCGAGTCTAACAAACTATCAGACTTAATATCATTAGGTTCAACCACGTGCTAAACTCAAGTATATGTGGGTCTGACATCATTCCAAGTTCAAGTATGGAACTAGAACTCAAGTATACGTGGCTCTGACATTATTCTTGAATTGTAAGCTTTATGTTGTGTCACAAGACTTTGTTTATTTATTCTTATAGCTCTTAACATAAAATGTTAAAATTCAAGAATAATCATCTACCTACACCCCTTGGTGTATAAAAGTCTACTAAGAATTTATCATATTTTTATAAATATTTATATATATATATATATATATATATATATATATATATATATATATATATATATATATATATTTGTCACCAATTTGATCTTTCTACCAAAAAAACCCTCCTGCAGTGGTAACTGCTCAAAGCCCAAAACCTATCCAACTCACAATAAACCTCCTTATAAAAGATCAACCCACAAGTACTGAAAACAGTTTTACTCCAAACCTGATCAGTCTTATTACAAAAAGCCTTATAGAAAGTTTACCAGAACCCATAAACCTTCCCCTTCAAAATCCAAATCAAAATTTGATCTCAAAAACATTACCTGTTACAAATGTGGTCAGAAAGGATATTTTTATCTTTGAGGGATATGGTAAGGTTTGGATAGCAGTCAAAAGATACTGGACTGCTGCAGAGGCTAGACTCAATGAAACTTAGGAGTAGGTCTTGAAAGTTATGGAATCTAGCATTTTGGAGGACAGCTAGAATGGATGTGCCTAAGCCTTATTTTGTAAGTGGTTTTATACCGACTTTATATATATATACAAGATGATATGCTTGCGCGCTGCCGCAGACTTATAAAACAAATGCATTTCATAGTGTTATAATTGTGAATCAGTGCTAGATAAGTAATAGAAACTAAAGGTATGATGGAGCAAATATTTCATGATGGAAAAACAAGTTGTGTTGGTGATCAAAAACTTAGAGACTGAACAAAATGATTTGTAGTAATCTAAAGTATTTTGTGAGGAAAGATACAGTGTTTTCGCCACATGATTTAGCTTTTATGTTAATAAAAAGCAAAAAAAATTACAAAGCTAAATTCTCTATCAACTTAATATTAAAAAAAAACCAACAAAGATAATTTTGAAAGGAAAAAAACCCATGGGGAAAAACGTTGTAACAATTGACAATGTTTTGTAAGGAAAACTATAGTGTTTTCCCCAATAAAATAAAATAAAAAACCATTTAGAGAAATATTGTAGCGATCTACAGTGTTTTGTGAGAAAACCACAACGCTTTCCTCATATGATTTAGCTTTATTGTAATTATAATTCTTAATAAACTCAATATTAAAAAAAAATCGACAAAGATAATTTTAGGAAAAAATCATAAAAAAATCATTTGGAAAAACACTGTAACAATTCACAGTGTTTTAAAGAAAAAAATGACAAAGCTAAATTCTTAATCAGCTCAATATTTTTTAAAAAAAATCGACAGAAACAATTTTAGAAAAATAAATAACAAAACAAACACCAAAAAAAGAGAAAAAAATCATGTTGGAAACACTGTAACAATTCACAGTGTTTTGTGATGAAAGCTACTGTGCTTCCCCACATGATTTAGCCTTATTTGTAACGACTTGTAATTGTAATTCTTAAATAACTCAATATTAAAAAAAATTGACAAAGATAATTTGAAAAAAAAATATATGAAAAAAAAATCATGCGAAGAAATACTGTAGCAATCCACAATGTTTTAAAGAAAAAATTACAAAACTAAATTCTCAATCAGCTCAATATTAAAAAAAAATTGACAAATATAATTTTGAAAAATAAAAAAATAAAATAGAAAAACTATGTGGGAAAACATCGCAACAATCCACAGTATTTTAAAGAAAAAAAATTACAAAGTGAAATTTTTAACCAGGTCAATATTTAAAAAGTAAAATTTAACAAAAATAATTTTGGAAAAAAAGAAAAAAGAAATATAAAAAAATAGGAAATTTGATAAAATAAAAAAAAAGTAAGTTATTTTGGAGAAAAAAAAACAAAGGGAAAAAGAAAAAAGGGAAAAGTTGGAAAACAAATGCAAAAAAAAGGAGGAATGCACTGTGGATTACTGTTGTAAACAATAATCCACAGTACATTATCTGTGGGGGAAAATAAAATAGAAAAACTATATGAGAAAACACCGCAATAATCCACAGTATTTTAAAGAAAAAAATTACAAAGTAAAATTTTTAACTAGGTTAATATTTAAAAAGTAAAATCAACAAAAATAATTTTGAAAAAAAAATAAATGCAAAAAAAAAAGTTGAAAAAAAAAGTAATTTTGGAAAAAAAAAAAGAAAAAAGGGAAAAGTTGGAAAAAATATAAAAAAGAAGAAGGAGAAATGCATTGTGGATTACTAATCCACAGTAAATTGTTTGTGGGGGAAGAGTGATTCCCCCACTTTAGTGTTATATATATATATATATATATATATATATTATGCAAGAGATACTTATCCCTCATCAAAATCTTTTCTATGCTTTGACATTATCAGATGAAGCTTAATCCTTTCAAGTATGTCTTTGCTATTAAATTAAGAAAGTTTTTGGGTTTTCTAATAAGTAGTAAAGGATTCAAGCCTAACCTAAAGAAGATTCAAGCCCTTTTATACATGTCTCCTTCTTCGTTAGTAAAAGAATTTCATTGCCTCGTAGGGAGATTGTCTGCCCTCAACCTATTCATAACTCACCTAGGGAATGTACTTTATCATTCTTCAAAATTTTAAAGAACATTTTCAACTTTTAGTGGACTCTAAATTGTTAAGAGGCTTTTGAGGAGTTCAATGTTCACATTTCACCTCCCAATATAATATATTATCTCAATGAAGGGAGAATGAAAGATTTTTTCTCTATTTAGGTGTGGCGGACTCAAGAGTGAGCATAGTTCTAGTAAAAGAGGATGAAGGAATATAACGCCTAATTTATTACTCTAACAGAACTCTTTATGATGTTGAAACGAGATATTTAAAAGTGAAAAAAATGGCTCTTATTCTGGTGAATGCCTCTAAAAAGATGAAGCTATACTTTGAGCTCACAGAGTCATGGTGTTTTCAGATAAGCCGTTGTGGCAGATCCTTTATAAGCTAAAGATATTCGAATATGTAGTAAGATAAGCCATTGAGTTGGGAGAGTTTATACTTCAATACAGACATAGACCAATTATAAAGGGTCAAGCCTTGACAGGTCTTATTGTTGAATGCTCATTTGAATGGCTTATGAATGCATTTGAGTCCCTATCTTCAATAAGCATTTCCTCTACTAAATTAGAGGCTCTAGTAGAATAACCTTTGATGATCCTTCCCTAGAAATTGTATGTTGATGAATCTTCTAATATTAATATAAGTGGAGTTATGATAGTGCTTATAAGTCTTAAAGAACATGTATTTGAATACGAAGTTCATTTTGAGTTCCCAACCATGAATAATGTGTTCGATTATAAAGGTTTTATAACAGGATTATACCTTGTAGAAGCCTTGAATGCATACCCGCTTCAAGTTCATAGTGACTCCTAGTTGGTGGTTAGTATTTGCCAAGGAATATTAAAGCTAGAGAACCAACCATACAACAATATTTTCAGAAAATCCAACCTTATTTCTCCAAGCAAGCTAAAAGCAAAATCATTTCAATCACTTACATCCTAAGGGAAGACAACCACCGAGAAAATCTCGTGTATAAGCTAGTAAGCTCCAATCCTGTAGATCTCTCTGTTGATGTCTGGGTTGAAGTTTTGGAAAAATCAAGTGTGAGTGAAGAAGAGCTATAATTGTTCCCATCAACATCGAGGAAGATTAGAGAACCACAATTTTCAAGGGATAGGTATAAGATCTCTCTAAGACAATAGCCCTACAATCTTCATGGGATGAGTATGAGATCTCTCTAAGGCTATAAGTCCACAATCTCCAAGTGATTGACTTGGTCTCCCTAAGACAATAGCCCCACAATCTCTAAAAGGTGAGTATGAGATCTTTCTATGGCAATAGTCCGACAATCTCTAAATGATGAGTCCAACGCTTCTTAGTTCAATAACATTAATCTTAAGGTAATGCCTAGGGGCATCTCTTCAAGTCACCGAAGATACATTCAGACAACTAGATTAAAGGAGCAAGGACTCTTAGATAAGGATATACCTATAACCTGAATTTCCTCTCGATTCTAGACAGGAAGTGAATCTTATTAAGGTTAGGCAAAATTCAAATCTTGCTAAAAATTAAAAAAAAAATTCCAAGTATGGGTGTTGGACTCATACACACCACCTAAAAGATTCCATTCTAAATATTTTTTTAAATATGGGCGGTGGACTTATATAAACTACTTAGAGGACTTCCTCCTAAATATTTTTCTAAGTATAAGCATTGAACCTTACAAATTACTTAAATGATTTTTTCCTAAAAATTTTAATATGAGCATTGGATTAATATACTACATAGGTCTACAAAATATCTTTAAACTAAATAGGAAAATGAATAACAACAATTTCATAAAATATCAAAATGTAAAATTTATTACAAAAAGATAAAACCCCATAGAATCGGGGATGTTTACAAAGTTAAGGGGATTTAGAGGGTTATGACTTAGATATCCAAGTCATACTCCTCATCAAGGTATTCCCTATGTTAGGTAGTTGTAGCCCTAGTATGGAACACATATGTAAAATTGAGCATTAGGACTTGATAGAAAGTAGCATTAAAGTCTACTTGCATTTCTCATAAATGATTAAAGAAGTAAAAGTTAGATATGACAAGAAAGATCTTATCCCTAACCATCTCAGTCGGGGTTGCAGACCCAACATCCTTGGGTTCAACTATATGTTAAGCCCAAGAACATATGAATCTAGCAAGTTGTCAGACCCAACATTATTAGATTCACCTACGTGCTGAGCCCAAGTACATGTGGGTCTAATAAGTTTGGCAAACCCAAAATCCTTGAGTTTAGTTATGTTCCCAGCCCAAATACATATAGATCTGGTAAGTTGTCGAACCTAACATCTTTGGATTCAGCTACTCGTTAATTAAGCCTAAGTACATATGAGTTTGGTAAGCTACCAGACACATATGTTAAGGGTGCAGACATACAAGTGTAAGTCAGGTCCACTCACATATGTACTTTCCTCTTCTGAAGCCAATAAATTTGTTTTTAATTGAACATATTTTTTATTGTTAGTTTTTATATGACTTTCATGAATTGATTTATTTTTTGATTTTTTTTCCATATATGCAAATAAAAGTCATGAAGCATTTATTTTTTTCATTTTTGTTTGAGACTTGCTTTTTACATTATAATGAGTTTTTGCATTAAAAAACATGTTATGAATGAAAAAAAATATTTTTTCATAAAAATATTTCTCACTTCTTTATTTAAATTATTGAGGTTCTTGAGAATCTTTATTTGAATTATTTTGGATTTTTGTTTTTTTTTTCAAAGAAGGAATTTTTTGTTAAAACAAAAAAAAATGCATAAATAATAAATGAGTACTTTAACTTAAGAAATGCATTATCTCTTTCATAATTTAAATTTATCAAGCTCTTACCAATATTTATTTCAATCATTGTATAATTAAATAAAAATTAATTGTAAAAATCATCTCGTGACATTGTGCAAGCTTACAAGCTAGTGTGTGTAATATGTGATCAACCTAATTATACATTCATTGCAAATCAAGGTTAAACTAAAATGGATGTCAAAGCTATGGTGTGAAGGAATTTGTTTTATTAAAAATCAACAAAATCAATAAGAAGAAGTTTGATGTCAATTACTGAATTTAAAGCCCATTAATGTTTTAAAAATACTTTTGAAAAAGATGGGAAATTTTTTGAAGTATTTAAAGTCCGTTTGTTTTTGCGTTTTAAAAACGCTTTTGAAAAAGATTAATTTTTTTACTTTAAATTAATTTTTTTGATATTTTTATATCATTTTTATATGCTAATATTAAAAATAAATTTTAAAAAATATTATTTTGATATATTTGTAAGTGAAAAGTACTTTAAAAAGCAACTGTTACTATACTATCAAGGAGTGTTTGAAAATATGGTAGCCGTTGCTTTTCAAAGCACTTTTTGCTTAGAAATGTATTAAAATAATATATTTTTATTTTTTAAAATTATTTTTAATATCAATATATCAAAATAATTTAAAAATATAAAAAATATTAATTTGAATTTTTTTTTTCACATGCGGATGCACTTGGATTGACAGAGGCTCTTTGGATTTTTTTTTTTTTAACCAATGAGAAATTGTAAGCATATTTATTTTCAAGTCAAAAGCAGAGTATGTTTTCCTTGAAATTATGAAGGATTGCTCAAGAAGAAAAACATCTTAAACAGCAAAAAACTATAGTATTCATTTTATATGGTATAAAAATATAGATATATAATCTATTTAAATAATAAAATAAAATGATATCATAAAAACATGGTATTTAATTAAACTCTTCTATCTTATCATAATTCTTGTACATATTACAATATATTAAATATCATAGTTTTAAAACCTGGCCGACTCGTAGTTAGAACCAGACTGAGTTAAAGAAAAATTAGGGGAAGAAAAAATCCGGTGTGACTCGACTGACCTAGTGGGTTGACCCGGTCAAAAATCTGGTTGCAATCCGTTGACTTTTGTTTTTTTATTAAAACGATGTCGTTTTGATTTAAAAAAAAAGAATTGATCCAGGCGACCCGATCAAAACCTGAAACCCGGGCCTTAGACTGGGCCGGGTCTAAAAACTATGTTAAATATACATTAATGTATATAGAAAGAATGTTTTTTTTAGTGTGATGCTTATATTAATTTGTGATGGATTTACGAAACTCTAATATATTAATCACACACAAATGACTAAAAAAATATAATAATATTTTCTAAGCAAACATACCATCAGAAATAGACAAACAACAACAAAAAATCTTGATTCTCATTATGTTTACATATGAACATATCAAATCTCAATTTATTTAAGAACTAAATTCTAAACTTATATACAAAGCTATTTATTTTATATCACATCTATCAAAGTCAAAAATCCTTATTAAATAAAATTAAATATTTTAGTATTTTTTTTTATCAATTTAAATAGATTTTTAAATATTCATACCATTAAAAATAAAAGCAAAACAACAAAAAAACAAACAATTTGCATACATTTAATGTATTTTGCATTTTCTATACATATTCAATTTAACCGTTTGATTTTTCTTAAATTTTAAAAGAAATACTGAAAATATAATATATGATTTAATAATTTCATTTAAAAATTTTGTAATTGAAAAATGATAAGGGTGTAAATGACACATAATTCAATTAATACACTTACAGTTTTATTAAAAGTTTGAGGTCCTTGTTAAGGATTGATCTCATATAAAAGACATTTTTTTTAATTTTAGATTTAAATAAAAATTATTATTATTATATATGTGTGTGTGTGTTTGTGTGTGTTAAATTAAAAATTATAAAATGCGATTTCAATTAACATAGGTAAAAACAAAAAAAAAACAAAAAACAATAAATATTGTAAGAAATTAATTTAGGATTTACAATTGTCAACTTAAGAGGGATATATTTTAATTTTACTATTATATAGTGAGGAAAAATAGACAAGTCGACTAAACTCAAGAATTCTGATTTTATGTTTAAGAGATGATTTCTTGAATTATAATTCTAAATTGTTTTGAATTTGAATTAAAATTATAAAATCCTTGAAAACTATTATATTTTAGTTGATGGTAATAATTATAATAATAAAAACTATATATTTACGTGTAGAGATGCTTTCTTGATTATTGTGACACAAATTGCATGCTAGGAAATCGAAAGATGAACCAGGAACAGGATAGGGTTACTCTTGTCACCAATCATTTTTACAGTAAAATTTGAATCACAACATTTATCGCGGAAATTGAAATCGTCACTACTAGATGAATCGGTTGTTTGTGCACTCTATATTTTCTTTTGTTCATCTGGATGGGCTTAATTATACATTATGCAAAAATAGAATAGCACTAAGGTA
>Ga0325403_1004104_pt1 | contig 13483 bp, 7 predicted proteins | sample PopdelMetagenome_19_FD_205665 | JGI IMG/M metagenome (GOLD analysis project Ga0325403, IMG submission 205665) | Populus deltoides microbial communities from Bellville, Georgia, United States - Xylem-PdKOR-R4 | ecosystem: Host-associated > Plants > Phyllosphere > Stem > Wood/Secondary xylem...
ACTTCTTAAGGGTGACAAATCTAACTCTAGCATATTTAGGATGGTAACTTTTGGATTTTTATTATTTTCTTCTTAGTCTTTGGGTTATTATTACTTATTTGGTCAATTATAAGTGGGCTTTATATAAGTCCACCTAAGGGGGGTCCATTAGGGTTTCTTTAAGTCTAGAGTCAGTATAAATAAAGGCATAACCAAATTTGAAGGGTTACACAATTCATATTAATAAAACTTCTTATTTGCCGCACTTGTGTGTTGGTGGGATAATCTCCCTTTCTTGGTTCTCTAAAGAACTGAAAACGACTTATCAAATGACAACTGGCTTCGTGGCATCATCCTTATACTTCTTGTTCGCTAATCAATATTCATTGGGTGAGAGTTTTCTGTTTCCTATAGTGCTGGCGCTTAGGTATAAGTTATGTTTGTGTCACTCTTATCAAACTTGATTTACTTATCTTTCTGGGAATTGGTGTCTTTGTGTGTGGGTTGGGTGAGTTCCATTGCTAGTGCTATAGGGATCCCTCTTCACACTGGCCTCACAACCCTAATGTGCCAAAGGCTGACTTACACAAGAATATGTATTAAGATAAATGCTTCGAAGATGATATGTGAAATGGAAGAAAATTTGATCTTCTCTTTCCAAATGGTATGCTAATTGCTATTTCAATCGAGTATGAGTGGCTTCCATGCAAGTGTAGTGGTTGCAATTTTTTGGCAATACTCTAGTAACTTGTCCCAATAATAACAGACTAAGGGTACTAGTTCAACACATGGCAGGCCAATTCAGTTTAAATGGCAAGAAATTGTGAAATGGAAGAAAGATTTTAAAGAGAATGGTGAGGGTATGGTGTTGCGGTTCCTAGTGGTGATCGAGTGAAAGGGTGCGAGACTTTAGGTGATGAGTTGAATAATAATTCTTTTGACCTATTTGTAAAACCATTCTCGAGATTCCTTTTCAGACTCCCTTGATCGTACATGATGTACATAGAGTCTGAGAGGAGCTAGGCGCTCCACCTGCGACAACTGATTCTACTGAAAAGTGCAGTGATCAGGAGTTTTCAGAGGCGGTGAGTCCATTGTTTCAAACTCCATCAAACTTGATCATTAATGAAGAGGCTATAGACTCTCTGGAGAAAAAAGAAAAAGAGTTCGCCAGGTTCAAAGCAAAAGAAAAGGAAGTCTAGGACGAGGGGGTAAATAGAGGTGATTGTATGTTTTTTGTTTCCACCTTCCTTTTTTTTTCCAGTGAATATTGGATGTTGTAATATTAGAGGGTTGAATGATCCCTTAAAGCATTTAGAACTGTGTCGCCTTTTTTGGGTTGGTTGAAACTCGGGTTAGAGAATCAAATAAAGATAATGTGGTACGGTTCAGCTTTGTGATACAACCCAAGCAAGGTCAGATTCGGATTTTGGCGTAACAGTTTCTACCATTCAGTTTCATGCTATTAAGCATAACTTCAAAACAAACCATTGGATCGAGTTGAAACTTTACCATAAGATTCCAGAGGTATTTGTTTATGTTGGGGTACATTTTCAAGTGAATCCACGTTCAAAAAGGACTTGCGATATAGGTCAGAACAGGTTATATGAATTATGTTATTTACAGACTTGTGGACTTCCTATTTGGCAAGGATCCTTTTCCTACAAGGATGCGGGAGCTTGTTTTTGGTAATTTTCTAGTTCCACAAGAATCTTTAATGACCTGCAATATAATCTCCAAGTCTGGCAATGATTTATTAATGTTTCAGAATTGTTTTCTTATAAGGATTCCTTATCCATCATAGCTACACAAGGAAAGAAGGGCTGGTGGTATTTAATGACAAATCAGTTATTTTTATTATTTTCTTTCATGTTTTGGCTTATAGAACTTTGTTTTAAGCTAGGATCCAAGGCTTGTTTGGATCAAGCTATAGGCTTTACAGTTTAGGGTTTTTGGGTTAGTTTTGTATGTGAGTCAATTTAGCCCACAAGGGCAGATCCATTAGGGTTACTTTTAAGAACTATTTAAACACATGTAACCTAAGTTTCGACAGCCTTTGATGATTATTACTTCTTAATTTTTTAGTTTTAACGTGTGAGAGTCATTCTTGCATTCTTCAGTTCTTGAACAAACTGAATTTGACTTATCGAAAATTAACTGGCTTCGTGACGTCATTCTACTCATTCTAATAGTGTTGGTGCCTTGGGACACGTTTCCATTGTGTCACACTCCTATCAGACCTATTTTGGCTTTTCAGGATCAGATCTCAATCTTGATTGTGGGTTGTGTGACCATGTGATCACGAGTTTTACATCATAATGTTCTAGACTTTTTTTTTAATATCTTGTCTTATTTGCATAATTATGAATTTGCTAATGGTGATTGAATCTGAATTTATTGGGATCCAAATGAGGTTAAGGTTGATATTTTGGGTAGTTCGGATCACATTGCTCATGTTGGTGTTTTTATAGTGGGTACCAGTTCGATCTTCAATGCTTTCATTATTTACAAAGATAACAGGCCTTCTAAATAGGAGGCTTTATGGTTTGATATTGTTAGGCAAAGCGATGTTTGGAGGTCATCCATGCTATCCGCTCATTCGACGAGAAGAGAGGTGGTGTTATATCGTGGTTGGTGTGGCAGAATGATCTGAATCACTATCTTACCTAATCAGATTTGAATGACCTTAGATTCACGGGTTTCAAATTCACAAGTAATCAGCAACGTAACAATCCTATACTAAAAGAAGCTTGATCGAGTACTTGTCAATATGAAGTAGGAATGTGAGTTTGCGGGTTTAGAAGCTCATTTCCTACCGTTTGGTGTTTGCGGGTTCATGTTTGATTTGTTCGAATGTTCTCCCTAAGATTAATAACGTAGATCTACCACAATTATTAAACTCGGTTGCTTCATAAGTTATATATACCACAACTCCGGTTTTGATAGCAAACTTAACAATAGATTGTTCACAATAATAACTTAGAGCGGAATTTAGCAATTAAAATAACCAATCATAGGAAATAAGAATAGGAGAACAAATATATTCATTCATCATATAAACTAAAAAGAAAAGGTAAAATAAATCTTATAGTTCTTAAAATCCGAATGTTTCTGTGTCCTTGCAACTAAGAAAAAAAGTTTAGCCTTGCATGTATATTGAACAACTAATCAAAAAGAAGGAGGAACGTATGATTTTAGGTTTCTTAGAGGAAAGGTGCATTTTTTCTCTCTTGGCTGGCCGCCCCCTCTTTCCTTTCTCTCTTTCTTTTTATATCATAGGAAACCCTAATCCCTTTTCTACAAAATAGTCCTTTCTTAAGTAGACAATTTATACTTAAGTGTTTCAATAACTATTTTCCTAAAAAAGGAGAAATAGTCTTGCATAAAATCTTCAAGCTTTGACTTTTGACTTAAAGGAGCTAAACTACTGAAATAAAGACTTATATGTCAATTTGGATGCTTTGAAAAGTATTTTGAACTTGTTTCTTCACAAAACCTGCCTGTTGGCAAATTTCATATGTCATTTTAGAAATAGCTCAAGATATTCAAGTCGGAATGGACAAAGGTCAACATTGGCAGAATGCGAGATTTGTCTTTGAAGGCTGCAATTTCCATGCTCTCTCTTTTTTTTTTTCCCATATATATAGAGAAAGATATGGATGTTAGCTTTCTAATACCACTGGAATCACTTCGTTTCAACCTCTCGAACTCAAGCTCTACACAAAATATTAACGGAAGGTCAAATATACTAATTATCTCCAATTTACTTCGTTTTGAATCTTTCATCCATAAGTACCTTCAAAACATAAAACAAAAATATCAAAGCGTTTTATGTATAAAACATAGGTAAAACACTAGGTAAATATAGGTAAAACTATCGAATAATATGGTTGCTTCATCAGCTTTCTTTGAGAATTGAAAATTAGTAACAATATCCTTTTATCCCAAAAGCTTCTTCACAATCACAATCATCAAGGGGGCCCTCAAAGGTGTTTTTTTAAAGGTGCTTTTATCCAAAGGCTTATGATTCAGTAAGGTGGGACTTCTTATTGGTAATCTTTAGTATGATTGGTTTTCCTTCAATTATGGTTAATTAGTATTTCCACTACTTGATTTTCAGTATCCATCAATAGAGAGCTCCATGGTTTCTTTGCTGGTACTAGATCCAATGTCTCCTTACTTGTTGTCCTTGTCATGGAAGTTTTTTCGGGTTTGATGGGCAATCTGGTTCAAAACAATGACTTCAAGCTTCATTGACATTGTGAAAGGATTCATCTCACTCATTTGTGCTTCGCGGATGATTTAATGACCTTTTACCAAGTTGAGGTAGGTACGATTTCAGTCATTAAATCATTTCTTGATAAGAGTTGCATGTTTAGTTGCATGTTTATTTATGGTGTAGAGTTCAAAAATAAAGAATTGCTTCTTGATGTTCTTAATTATAAGGAAGGCAAACTTCCAGTCAAATACCCTGGCATTCCTCTCATTACTACACAGCATATATCTTCAGATTGTGTTATCCTTGTAGATTGTATTATGGCAAAGGTTAGGAGTTGCATGCATTGCTCTCTTTCTTATGCGTGTAGACTTCTACTTATCAAGTCCATCCTTTTCTTTATTCAAGTGTATTGGTCATCTCTATTCATCCTTCCTAAGCTTGTTCTACAAAAGATTATCTCATTACCTGGATCTTTTTTATTGAAAGGCTATGAACTTGCTTCAAGTGGTGCTAAGGTGGCTTGGGAAAACATTGGCTTACAAAGGAAGAAGGTGGTTTAGGTGTAAGAACATTGAGGTATGGAATCGGGTTGCATGGTGAAACGTTTACCTTTGGGATATTTGTACAAATTTGAGGCATTCAATCTAGTCATCTTGGATCCACTCTTACTTGTTATGAGGTAGGAATATTTAGGAGTTGCCTTGTCTCAGGAGGTGCTCTTAGAATTGGCAAAAGATCCTTGGTTTTTGAAATTTGATTTGTAAATTTATCTCAGTTCGTGTTCATGATGGTCAGTCTACTTCCCCATGGTTTGATAACCGGCACCCTGTAAGCCCTTTGGTGGAGTTCTTTGGGGATAGAATCATTATTGATGTGAACCTCGTGATCACATGGTCACGCAACCCACACGCGAAGACACCAATTCCTAGAAAGCCAAGTAAATCAGGGTTTGATAGAAGTGTGACACAAAGATAACTTATACCTAGGCACCAACACTAATGGAAACAGAGACCCCTACCCAACAAATATTGATTCGCGAACTAGAAGTATAAGAATGACGCCACGAAGACAGTTGTTATTCGATAAGTCATTTTCAGTCCTTTAGAGAACCAAGAAAGGGAGATTATCCCACCAACACACAATAAGTGCAGTAAAGAAGTTTATTGATCTGAAAATTGCGTCCTTACATGTCTGGTTATGCCTTTATTTATACTAACTCTAGACTTAAATAAACCCTAATGGACTCCCCTTAGGTGGACTTATATGAAGCCCACTTACAATTGACCCAAATAAGTAATAATAACCCAAAGACTAAAAAGAAAATAATAACAATAATAAAAATAAAAAAAATTATCATCCTAAATATGCTAGAATCAGATTTGTCACCATTAAGAAGTCCCAAATAGACTAGGAAATCTGATCTGAAGGTAGAATTTATTCTGAAGTCTTCTTTCCTTTTTGTAGCTAGGATGAATAAGGAATCCTTGTAAGAAAGGTATTCTGAAATAATTATGAATCCTTGCCACACTTGGAAACTATATTGCAGCCCATTAAAGATCTTTGTAGAATTAGTAGATTCCAAAATAAGCTGCCATATCCTTATAGGAAAAGAATCATAGCCAAATAGAAAGTCCACAAGTCAAAAGGAAGTAAATAACAAAATTCATACAGCCTTTATTGACCCGTATTGAGAAGTCTTTCTGAACTCCGATTGACCTAAAATTTTAACCCAAGGTTGGACAACATGTTAGAAGACTCCACGTAAAAGTTTAGCTTGATCCAACAGTCGGATTGAGAATTATGACTGTTGCCGTAAAACTGGATAGTTGCACTTTTTACGTCAAAATCCGAATTTGACCTTGCCTGGATCATATCAATTATGGATTCTAGTTTACATCAGGATGCAAGACTAATTCTATTATTGCTGGTCAAGAGTTGATTTGGTCGAATGTTAGGTCACCTGAGTGGATTGAGCTGATTCGTTGTACTCCAGATTCTCTCCTTCCTAATTATAGGAGGCGGGATGTTATGTGTTGGAAAGATGCTCCGAGGGGTGTATTCTCCATTCTCTATGTTCTTGATGTTGAGTGGTGGGCACTTGTTTGGCACAAACAAGCTATCCCTGCGGTTCTCCTTCATCTTATGACTTGTTATCTGTAAGGCATTGTTGACTTAAGATAGGCTTAGATCCTTCGATCTCATTCAGGCTCCGTGGTGTCTACGATGCGGGGATGATTGTGAGGATATTGACCACTTGTTTTTTTTATTGCACTTTCTTTCGTCGCATCTGGTATGATCTTTGTTCCATATGCTTCATCCTATTTAGGAGTCAATCATGGAACAACATCTCATCATGGCTCTTTAATTTGGATAGTGGTCCATTCTGTTACATATGTGACTATCAGATTGATACTAGCCACAATGGTTTAATACATCTGAAGGGAGAGGAATGCTCGGCTTCATGGAGAGACTCATGGCAACTTTACTGTGATTTATACAAATATATCTAAAGTTAATTTCCTTCGTAATATGGCCATTACAGGTACTAATAGAAGGCTTAATATTACTAGGAGATTTTCTAATGATGCTTTTGCTCATAGTTGAGTCTTCTTATGTTTTTTAGGGCACATTCTATTAGACTTTATTTGGGGTATACCCCCTGGTTTTTTTATTTTGTTGTTTTGTGTTAGCAGGGCCTGTGGGGGTCTTGTCCCTTTTTATTTTTCTTTTTTTTAGTTATATATTTACCTTATCTAAAGAAAAAATAAACTTTGGAAGTGATTTTGGTTGTGGTCTTTAGAAGGAAAACTTGGTTGACCATCTGCGTGAACTTAGGGAAAATGACTTACTTTTTGTTGAAGATTTTCAGTATCAAAATAACTTAGTTTTTAGTTGATGATTTTCATATCAGAATGACTTAGATTTTCTTTGATAATTTTCAGTGTCACGGGGTGACGTCGAACAACCCCCTAAAATGCCTACTGAGAAGTAATGTTGTGAAAGGGTTTTTAGGTTTAATCATAAAATTATAATTAAGGTTCAGGAGTCGCCATCTAGTATTAAGGTTATTAGAAAACCTAATGGTTTGTGAGAGTTTGGATAAGGGGCTGGTTGTGCAAAGAGAAGATATATTACCCTCAGTGCACCCTACCTAAGTAGGTTGCATTGTTATTTGATTGTTTTCTAATTCTAGTTTTTATTTGTTGGTCTTTTCTAAGGTTTAAGGCAAATTTACCTTTGTGGGGAAGTCTCTACCTTATTGAGTTAAATCCTAACTATTCTAAGGTCTAAATTTTAGCATAACATTTATTTTTTTATATCTTCAATACCTAAGGGTATACTTATTGTGTATTTTTACACCCTCAAATATTAAATTTTACATTTAAACATTAATATAAAATGAAACAAAATGATTGGTGAAGGGTTTTTGAAATTTTGGTCAAATATTAATGGATAATCATAAACTAGTTACAATATCCTTTTTTAAAAAATATATGAGAAAGATAAATTTTTTTTTGTTTTTTATGAAAACATGCTTGGAAAACTTTTAGGATTCGACTGTATGCATGAAAACAAAATATTTTTGTTTTGAAAGAGAAAATTAATTTAATTTTTTTTGGATTTTTAAAATTTTTTAGAAACATTTGGGAGAAAACCGGATATTTTAATACCAGATTTGTATCCTATAATGTAAATATACAACCCGATATTATGCAAAATTATTAAAAAAACATACTAGAAATCACAAATTTTTTTAAAGGACTTTTGAAAATTTTTAAAGTTTTTTTTTTGAAAATTATATAGGCTGGGCCCAGTCTAACTGGTGGCATAACAAGCTTATCTCTTTTATTTTAAGTAGGTTGGATCTGGCCCGACCATATAAGTCTGATAGCCCAACAGATCTGATGGGTCCAGCCCGCCCAATTTAGTGGATAATGCCATTTACATGCAAAAGAAATTTTGGAGAGAGGCTAGAGGCGTTCCTAATGTTGTAGAGAAGACGTGGTGATTATGGTAGCACAAAAGAGGATGGTGAAGGGGGAAACTGGGGAACACTAATTTTTTCCCAAATTTGGCTCAGATTTCTCTTTCTTCATGCCATGAAATTCACCCCTACTTATAGAAGGTAGAAGAGGGATATTTGATGATGTAAAATCTTGGTCTTTAATTTGACCCCAAAGGATCCCAACTGTTGGCTCAAAGTGGTCATCATGGCCTAACAAAGTTACTGCAAAAGGGTTAGTCGGGTTGGCCTTGCTGGGGCGATGCCACAACAGTTATGGGTCAATCGACCAGAACGAACTACACTTCGATGTAGTTAGATGTCAGGTCATCGTTTGCGTGTAAGTTTTGTCAAATTTAGTAGAGAGATGAAGCATTAAATGCCTTTGGAAAGAGGCCACTCGACATCTTTTCAGGCAAAAATCTGAAGAAGGAGATGAACAGTAACCAAAACGGTGTTGTTTTGGTAAAGTTCATTTTAGTCCTTTAATTTATAATTTCTCTCAATTACACCCTTGATTGACTTTAAACTTTGAATTTTGTTCAATTTTTCCCTAACGAACTTCATTTTGGTCATTGGTCTTGGATTTATGCAAATTGACCATTGAACTTTTAGTTTCCTTCAAATTCATCCCTGATTTCATCCAATTTTGTTCCCATAGTTGAGCGCATTTTACAAAATGATCATTGGTTGTGATTTTCTTGAATTTAGCCCTCAATTGACCACAAAACTTTGCATTTCTAGCAATTTTACCCTTGATTTCAATCAATTGACTTGATAAAATTAAATTTAGTCTTTTAAAATTTTAATTTCTTAATTAAGCTAAAATTCGACCCAATTAAAGTATAATTAAGTCATTGCACCTAATTAAATCCTTTAATTGGACCCAAATTAATTCTTAAACATAATTAAACTTTTATTTGGTCCATGATTAAATCAAATTAGCCTATTGAAAATCTAAACTCTTTCAAAAGACAAATAATCACTTTCACTCAAAAACCAGGAGAAACATTTTACCAATATTGGGATAGGTATCGAGACTTGCTTAATACTTGCCATCATCATGGTTTTGAAATATGGAACATCCCTTCAAAGTTAGAAAAAATTCAACATGGCAGAAATCAAGCCCAAAAAATAGACTTTGACAAACTAACCTAGACAAATTAACTAGCACACGTTTTTTGACTTTTCTAATATAAACAGACCAAATTTAAAACAACCATATCTTCTTACACAAAAGTCCAATGCAATTATGGTTGGACAATCTAGAAAGAACATGTTCTGAACTTGAAATCCACCTAGATTAGTCTTGTTTTCCCATGCAATGGATGACTTCAAATTCGGGTTCAAATTCATTTGCTATTCTGACCATAAACAGCATCAATTCCTTCACTTATTTGTATATCAACCTAAATTCAAGTAGCCCGGCATCAAAAGAACCATTAAGGGCTTTTCCCATCTCCAAGTTCCAATTGTAGGCAAATAAACATCCTTGAACCAATTTCAAACTGATTGCTAATTTTTAACTCCGACGCAGCTTCAATTCCAATTTGACTCGTCAAGGCCCTTTGTAGTTGTTTCGCTCTCGCTCATATCATTGGACCATCTGAATCCTCTTGCATATTAGTTTTAGCTTTACAAGATGGATTATAATTCCCATGATGCACATCATTACACTTGATGTTGGGCTGATCTGTATCATTAAGCTTGGTGGTGGGCTGATCCTCATCATACCAAATGATTTGAACCTCTTGAACACGCGGTCAAGAAACTCGCGTGTAAAGCCAACAATTCTCAAAAAGCCAAGTAAATCAGCTTTGATATGAGTGTGACACAAAGATAACTCATATCTAGGCACCAGCACTATTGAAAATGAAATCCCCCACACAATGAATATTGTTTCGTAAATGAGAAATATAAGGATGACGCCACAAAGTCAGTTGTTCTTTGATAAGTTGTTTTCATTTCTTCAGAGAACCAAAGAAGGGAGAATATCTCACCAACTCACACAACAAGGTACAACAAACAAGTTTTTATTAATCTCAATTTCATAGTCTGCCACACATCTGGTTATGGCTTTATTTATACTAACTCTAGGCTGAAATAAACCCTAATGAACTCCTCTTATGTGGATTTATACGAGGTCCACTTATAATTGGTCCAAATAGGTAATAATAAACCAAAGATTAAGAAGAAAATAATAAAAATCCAAAATTAATATCCTAGATATGCTAGATTCAGATTTGTCACACCTAGAAAGTCCCAAATACTAGGAAATCCAAGACGAATATTGTCCCAAATGAAGAAAATCTCCTTTTATACCTTTCAATTTAGTTTCCTTCCTAGACTAGAAGAATCATTAATTAATCCTTCGTAGCTAAGGAAATTTGATCTTCTAACCCTTCGATGCACAGGATTTGGGCTCTTCTTGGACTTGGATTAAAGGGTGACCTTCATGCTCCCTACACTTCTCAAGTACCTCTAGGTCCATCTTGCTCCATATATTCTAAATAAGCCCATTCAATATCTCTTTAAGCTTCTTTTTGCTCATGAATAAGCTTAGAAACCCTTTATTACATTGTCTAACTCTTATCTCAACCAAACCAAAAGGAGCCAACCTTTCCTTCTGCAGAAGACAACACAATTTAGAATGCTTTTTTAAGGGGTCATTCAACCCTCTAATATTCTGGTAGCCCCCTCAAGAACAGGCCGATTTGTTTTTCTTTTTAGGTGAACCTATCAAACTCTTTGTATTCTCGAGAGGGTCTTTGACCTTACTTGCTATCTAATTGTCATGACCGATAGTGCTGGAATCAAAAGGACATTGTGGTGAAGGACTAATTAGATCAATATCAGTGCAAACCCCATCCCTTTCCTTATCCCCTCCTCTAACTTCCAGATCAATCTCCTCCTTATACCCATCTGATTTATTTATAGCCGAAGTAGCTTGAATAAGGTTTCCCATATTATTCTCACAATGAGCAATATTGGAAATGACATTCCTTACAAACACAACAACACATGTATCTCCATCATGCACTATATATTCTCGGGTATTAATATTATCATACTTGGAAGCATAACATGACCAAAAGATTTATGTCTTCTCCTAAGTGCAGGAGTGTCGAAGTAATAAATAACCCGGCAAGACAGGGGTCGAACCACAGGAAGGTTAACTATATAAATTAATAATAATAATAATAATAATAATAATAATAATAAGTTGAAGAGAGTTTTGAGATGTGATATTGATTTAAGGATTAAATAATGATAGAAACAATTGCTAAGGTTAGATGATCCACTAATGGTATTTCAAACAAGTATAGTACAAAATCTTATTACTCAACTGGAAACCACACACAAAGGAGGTTCCAATTGGATTATAAATTGTTAACATGATTACATTAGTTATCTTATTTGAGTAATGCTAATACTTGTAAATGTTGTCAAGTATTCATGATTATAACTTATGCTAACAACAAATCAAGTTCCTTTCATAGCACAGGTGTCGGTTATACCATACGGTTGGGCTATGCAAGTGCCAAGTATTTGTTGTACCAAGGGTTATACAACATAAATTTAGATTAACCTTTTAACAAGCAAAGTATTAAAAGTGAACAAGATAACAAATACAAAACATGTTAGTATCAAACATTAAAGTCCATATTGAGTTTATACTATACTTATTCTTACATCATTAGTGTAACCTTCACTTTGACATAATAAACATGGCTAAACATAATGAAAGAGGGAAACATAAATAAACAAGATAAGAAGATATAAGTTAACTAAGTACAGGAAAGGAAATAAAAAGAATAAACAAGAGAATAATATAAGCAAAACTTAAGCATTACAAAAATATAAAGAGAGAGCGAGAACATGATCTTGATCTGGAAACCAAGATGCCTAAATGCATGGCAAATGCCTCCTTTTATAGGCTAAAATTTGGAATTATTTATTTGATGACTAAATGTTGAGTGGGTGGCCACATCTTGACTTGTTGACAATCCTTATCTTCTTATCTGAACAAAACATCATTACTAACGTCAGAATTTGAATAGATTGTCCTCATGAAAGTTCTAGGAAATTGTCTCAACTTTCTAAAAAAAAAAGAATCAGTGCATTTGGACTTTCAAAACTCGAGATATGGGTTGAACACTGAACAATGTCTGGGTTGCATGACGGATTCTGACTTCTCCATTGTTGCTAAGATTTGGACTTCCAAATAGCATAATTGAGTCTTAGACTCCTATAAATGTTTTAGGCCTATGTCTTAGCTTTCTAGCCAGACAAACCAAATTAAAATCCAAGATCTACAAATTCCGATATGACCCAATGACTGAACAGTGTTCCACTTTGGACGGAATCAGCACCTCTTACTTAACCCTCTCTTTGTCTTCTCAATTTCAGTAGTTAAACTCATCAATCAATCCTTTGATTTATGTGATAGGCCTGCATTTAAGATGAATATTTACCATAAATTAAAGGTATTTTATAGTATCAGACTTGTTATTATAAAACATACTTTAGTTAAGGAGTTATTGATACTTCAGTGCAAATGATGATATAAAACCTTGATAAAAATACACTTTTACGTACTAATCAAAGCACTTAAAGCCTGTTGGTTGTTTTGAACAAGTTTATAAGGATGCAATGGATCTGTCTCTTTCAAGTAAGAAGATGCATTTCCTTATATGCCAAAATGGCTTTGATACTTTTCTTTTGTATTACTTAAAATGGTAAAAGTATGAGAAAAGGTTGGTATACTAGGCTACTACAACATGCATGGCTGTTTAAACACGCCATCATTGTTGTTCTTTGGGGAAGAGTCCACACCATAACTCAAATACAGCTACTTGTGCGATAATGTACCTTCTTCAGTCAATAATCATGAGACGAATGTTGATATTGAAGTTAGGGGAGGTGATACGGGTGGGGAATGTACTGATCAGGAGTCTACATTCCTGATCTCGGCAAGGCCTCAAACTCCGAATCCCACCAATAAGGAAAGTGTGAATCAGCTAACAAGTAAGGCGAGAGACTCTAGAGAAAAAAAAAAGAAGGGTTCAGTAGGCTATTCAAAGAGGAATAAGAAATCAAGCTCCTCGGGGGGGGGGGGCAGTTGAGGTTTATTCATTTGGTTATTCAATTAAACCAACGATTTGATTCGTTATTGGAGCATATAGCAACAACCACCATTTCATCAGATATACATATTTTTTATTTTTCCAATGGATTTACATCTTTTATTAATGGAAATTTTTTGATGTAGTGAGGAATCG
>Ga0325403_1004106_pt1 | contig 13481 bp, 7 predicted proteins | sample PopdelMetagenome_19_FD_205665 | JGI IMG/M metagenome (GOLD analysis project Ga0325403, IMG submission 205665) | Populus deltoides microbial communities from Bellville, Georgia, United States - Xylem-PdKOR-R4 | ecosystem: Host-associated > Plants > Phyllosphere > Stem > Wood/Secondary xylem...
GGAACCTCCTTTGTGTGTGGTTTCCAATTGAATAATAAGAGTTTATACTATACTTGTTTGAAATACCATTAGTGGATCCTCTAACCTTGACATTTGTTGTTATCATTGTTTAATCCTTACGTTAATATTCCATCTCAAGTTCTCATCGACTTTTTCTTCTTAATCTTTATTATTATCATTATTAATAGTATTATTGGTATTATTATTATTATTATTACTACTATTACTACTATTACTACTACTACTATTATTATTAGTATTACTACTACTACTACTAGTATTATTATTATTACTATTACTATTATTATTGTTGTTGTTGTTGTTGTTGTTATCTATAATTTATACAATTAACCTCCCTATGGTTCGACTCCGGTCTTGCCAAGTTATTTATTACTTCGACACTCCTACACTTGGAAAAAGACATCAATCTTTTGGTCGTGTCAATAAGGCCTTGTTTGGATCCCTAAGGCGTGTTTGTCAAACACAACCTTAAAGATTTTTGTTAATGTCTCTGATTTTAGGTTAAGGGCGTGTTTGGCAAACACTCCCTAAGCTTTTTCATTTAGTTTTAAATGTTCTTATTTTAGGGTTTAGCCAAACAGGCCCTTAAAATTTTCAAAAAAAATCTAAAAAAATTCAAAGACCGTTTTGAAATTATTTATGGGTCTCTAGCATGTTTTTCCAATAGGTTTTGCCTAATATTGGACAATATACTTACATTGTAAGATACAGACCCAATATACCTGATTTTTCTCTAGAATTTTAAAAAAAATAAAAAATTCAAAAAACAATTTCCCATATTTCAGAAAACACAAAAATATGATTTTTTTCAATAATTTTATTTAATATTGAACTATAGACATACAATGTAAGATACAAACTCAATATTAAAATACTTGGTTTTCTCTGAAATTTAAAAAAATCCAAAAACAATTTAAAAAAATTTCCTCATTTCAAAAACACAAAAAATTATTTTTTTTTTGGTGCATATAGCCAAATTATAAATGTTTTTCATGTATATTTTCTATAAAAAAATTGCATTTTTATCATGTTTTAAAAAAACAAAATGGATATTGTAACCAGTTTATTATTATCCATTAGGATTTAACAAAAATACCAAAAATTTCACAACAATTAATTTGTTTACTTAATATTTGGAGTACTAGGATTTAATTGTAGACTTTAATATTTTAGGGTATAAAATTACAGTATATAGTATACCCTCAGGTATTAAAGATACAAAATAGAAATTAAATGCGATGTTAAAATTAGGATCTTAGAACGGTTAAAATTGAACTTGATATGATAGAGACTTCCTCATAAAGGGAGATCTGCCTTGAATCTTAGATGAGACTGATGGATAGAAACATGACTTAGATTAACAATTAATAAACAATGCAACTTATCCTAGGTAGGGTGCACTGGGGGTAATATGTCTTCCTCTTACACAACTAGTCCCCTTACCCAAACTCTCGCAGACTATAGGTTTTCTAGTGACCATGATACTAGGTGGTGACTCCCTCTAATTATAACTTTATGATTAAACCTCAACACCCTTCAATCCAGGAGGCAGCTCCACCATTCGACATCATGCACGTCACGACAAGTTTTGTGGGGGAAAAAAAAGGGTTTTGTAGTAATTAAGTGTGTTTCCTTAAAGAACCCATCATTTGGTGTGTTAAGTATGTAATTTGCATGAGTATGGGTTAATCTTGAAAGGAAATAAAAACTCAAGATTTCAAGGATGAGGGTTCGACTAGAGAGAAAGAGAAAAAGGAAATTTCCAAAAGCTAAAATGAGCAAGCCATTTTGAGAAATGACTAGACCGATTTAAGAAAACTGTCATATCGTTTCTCAAAATTATGAGACTGTTTTGGCTACTATTTTGTGGTAACTTGATTTTGTGTTTTGGCTTTTTCTTGGTTTTCTTTGATTCTTTTGGGTTGTTTAAGGAAGATATGTGATTATTATGTGGAAAAAGAAAAGCATAATATGTGTGTATGCATGAAATAAGCTTATATGATAACATTGTTTATATTAGAACATTAAGAGTTGGGAACCTTAAGTTTAATATGAGATAATATAAGAATAGGTGTATTTATGAGTAAAAAGTACTCAAATTGTTAAAAGAATATTAAGAAGTACATTCTTAATATTTAAAAAGTGAGTTTGATGTAAGACCTTGGGTGATGTAGGACAAGCATCGGCTACGAGATCCCGGACAAGGGGGACAAGACCAATTAGAGGAACAAGTAGGTGCTCGTCACCTCAACTTCCTTAATTTTCAGCATTAGTTTAATGTTTAATTTCTAAGTTGCATTCTGATAAGGAGATGTTTATGCAAAGTAATAAAATGATTAAAGACTAGTGAAGTCTTGTTAAATGTGTACTTTAAATTGTGTTATATGTATGGAAGTTGGCCATATGAGTGAGGCTTGGAATAATGAACTATAAGTTTCTCATATGATTGTGTAATTATGTGAAAACCAATCTCACAGCAGGAAACTTAGTTTGTGAACCTGTGTTGGAAACGGGTATGAATAAAATGTGTTCATGGAAGCCCACCACATGAGTGGGGTTAGTTTTATTAGTCCTTGAAGAACACATTAAAAATGTATTGAACAAGGTAGCTTGCCACATGAGTGGGGCTAGGTTTGTGGTCCTTGGAGGACATGTAGAAAATGTATTTGAATATGGGAGTCAGCCACATGTGTGGGGCTTAAAACATGAGATAACCGTGTATGCAAAATTAAAAAAGGTGTTGGTATACATCTTGGACAAGATTATCTTATTAGAATTTGGATTGTTTATATAGTTATATGGATGTACAATCAACTAAAAATCAAGAAATTTGTCTTAGAGTGAAGAGCTTGTTTTGTTTAAAGTTAATTATTGGTGTAATAACACCAAAATCAGGCTTAAAACTATGACATATGTCGGTCAGGAGTTTTAGGGTTTAAAATATTATATGACTTATTAGAATATTTTGGGAAGTAAAAGGAATTTAGAATTTTGTAGTTAACTCAAAATCCAAACTTAGGGGTGATACGGTACTATGTTACTTCCAATGGTTGGTAGAAGTATTGTATATGGTAAAGTTATGTTGTGTAGCTAAAAAGGTTGTATGAATCATATGTATTTATTAAGAAAAAACAACAATTTTGCATGTTGAGTGATTAATGATGTAATGTGAAATTTAACTATTATTCTTTTTACTTAGTTTGTTTTATTTTTTATAGGTTCATTATGTGTTGTTCAGAACTAGATGGCTTATTTTGTATAGTTGTAGGACCTCTTTAATGGATTTTATCTAGCTGTAAGATTTTCATGATTTATAATATTCATGTAGCTTATGAGAGTTTGTAATAAACAAAAAAGTCAAATTATTATGAATTATTATTTGTTTATGTTGAAGTTCTCCTCACTAGTGTTGGATATTTATTTTCATTATTAATATAAGATGTTGGATGTTTTACTCTTTTAAGTATATTTTTTTATGATGGTGTTATATTGCAAGATGTATTTGTGTGAGTTGATTTGGAATTGTTATAAACAATTATGGATAAAGTTTGGGTGAGTATGAGTCACCTAAAATTGTGTTTTACAAAAAACAAAATCACACTACTTATGTAATATATTATTGTTTATCTTGTATGATCACATACTGAGTATGTGAGGGCTATTACAGAAAGGCTCATGTGACAGTTATGTAAGTGATTCTTAAACTTAATATCACCAAGTTATCTTATATATGGAATGATATGTTTTGATCATGACTACATGTTGCCTTAATCAAGGGTACCAAACGATTAGGTATTATGTATAACATGAACTATATGAAGGTATTTAAGTGATGAAAAGAGAATTCATCACCCTAGGTACATTAAAAAAAAATATATTTGGCATGTTCTTGTATAGTATTGATTGTGAAATTCTTGTGTAAGATAGAATGATATTTGAAAAGAGTTTCAAATTTTATTTAAAGAATCAATGACTGGTGTTGAGATCAAATATAATTTGACAAAACAAACACACTTCATACTCAAAAGTTCAAATCCAAACATTCTTGTTGAATAGATAATAATTATAGTGAGAAACTATTTACTGAAAGGTCAAGTCAAACCATATATGATTTTCTTAATATTTAAGGGATTATGGTATGTTACTATACGATGTATTTGATCTTCAAATATAAATAAATAAATTATTGAATTGATAATACATTAAATTATTTAATTTATTTAATCCTATTTTAATTAAAATTATAATTTGTATTTGAGTCAATATATTATAGAACCTAATGGGTCGTACATATAAAGAACCATTAATAATAAAAAAAACTGTAATAATTAATCAAATGTGACTTGATTGTATATAAGTTTTAAACTATAAAGTAAAACATATAAGGGATTATAATTCTATACTTAGAAAAATCAAGTATGGACTTGATTGTATAAATTTCTAAAACTATCATAAAATAATAATATATGTGATATTATTATGAGATAAAGTGATACTTTACCATTTATAGAGTTATCAAGTTTTCTTTATAAATAAGTCTTATATTTTCTCAAGATAAGTATGCTACAAAATTGATGATTAGAGGTCGAACAGTCCAAAAAAAAAATTACTCAAAGAAAAAGAAACTAAACATAAGAAAGTAGGTGATCGCAATTATTTTAGTCATGGAAAGGAAAGGGATGTAGGTGGGAAGCCATAAAAATGCTAGCTTCTGTTCACGAGTGGTCATGACTCCAAAATAAAATGGCCACCAAAGCTAAAATACCTCAAAAGTCAGAGCCGTCACACGTTTATTATTTTGTTTTCAGTGTCCTAGGACTATATTGTTACAATCAAGGTGGTTAAATATCACATTGAATTTTAATTGTGCGTCAACCCGAAGAAAAAAAAACTAGTGTATTAACCTAATACTAAAAAAAACTTGGGAAATTTATGAATAGTTAATAAAATTTGTTTTTTTAATTTCATTCTTTTTTCTATTTAATTTTCATATATTTTTAATAGGTGTCCGGGTTATTTTTAGACAAACCAAATCGACTAGATCACAATAAAACAACTTTCACACGATGTAATTTTAAATTTAGACTCGGCAAGGAGTTCGGTCGAGAATATTTTTCTGTCAATTTTATCATTTGTTCTCAATTTCATCCTCATATTTTTTACCGATCAGTCGAGCAATCTTTAGACCATCCAAGTTAACTAGGTCACGTCGAGGCAACTCCACACGATTGAATTTTAAACTCAAGTTAGACAAGAATTTGGGTCGAGAGGGCTTTTTTTGTTAATTCCATCTTTTTTTCTTAATTTCGTCATCGGATTTATTTTTACTAATTGATCAGATTGTTTTTGAATCAGACAAGTTGATTGGATTATATTGAGACAACTCGCATATAATTTAATTTTAAATTCAAGTCATGTAAAGAGTAAGAATAAGAAATTTTAAAATTAATCCAACCATTAGCATGGAGCAAAACTATAAGCTTGGGTTTACTATATATATTATGTCATCCACGCGTTTGCTTGATGTTCTCTTGACGTCCTAATTAATTTCATCTATTGATGAGGGCATATATTTAACATGGGCAAGAAGAAATATGCATAAAATGTGCTTGAAGTAAATGCATAATAAGCAAGACATTTTCCTAACTTCATTGCACAGGATATATGATCTACACGCTGAAAATAATGTACACTTCAAAGGTTTGAGCTTGAAGCCAAGGCCTGGTGTCTGCAAACCACATTGTTTCTTTCCTTTCCTTTTGTTTTTTGATAGTTGCCAGGCACCAAAATGTTTTAATTAGTGTTGAAAATGTAAGTGGATCCAATTTTATTGTCTAGAAACAGCAACCTTGTCTGGCCACGAATTCAAACCCATTAATGTCGGGTGCTCGAACATGCCCACAAACACACTAAGGTAGTATAGGCATTAAAAATGGCATGTTCTATGATTATGAGGAAGGATTTGGACTAATTAACAGCAGTGAATCTAAGTAAATTGTATAGAGTAATTAATTTTATTTACAATTACCAATTTAGGTAACGAAGCATGGAGGAGCACTAAGGTGATGGACTCTTATAAATTATAGTGACCAAAGTTAGGCAATGGATTTGTTGGGCTTCAATTTTCCTGCTGTCTATTAACTCTCATTTTCCGTGACTTCCAAGGCTTGTTGGTTTTGGGGTAGCCATCATTTAAGGTTTCTGCCTCCTTCGAAAATGAGCCTATGGACGGAGAGAAAACATACTGTCATTCTTGAATATTAATAAATATCCAGGTTGATTTTGCCGACCATGCTGTATGCCAGGCATCAATATCTTATAACACGTTTTTGGCAGATTAATACCCCATTTATTTTTATGTTGTGTTTTTAAAAAACATTTAAAATGTTTTTATTTTTTACTTTAAATTAAAATATATATATGTTTTTTAATCGTTTTAATATACTGTTATTAAAATAAATTTTAAAAAATAAAAAAAATTATTTTAATAAACTTTTAAATAAAAAATATTTTAAAAAATAAGTATTCCAAAAATCACATGTTCACCGACGTTTTCAGTGAAGGATAAGATTTCAGTCGTTTGAGCAATGAAAAGCATGCCCCTAATTAATTGCATATAAGTTCAAGTACTGAAATTAGGTAACCAGGCTCCAGCAGTCATCGATGTTGAAACCATAGAGGTGCGTGCCCAATTGAAGTCCCTCGTGTATTGTATGCCAGCAAGTTTAATTAGTATTTTTTTAAGTGATGTGTGGACTTTTTATCAGTATTAGTGTTTTGAACAAAAGGGTAAGTTCAGTAGGTAAGAAGATTTTGGTATTCCCTTCTTAATTTCACGTGAATCAACAAGAATAAACTGAAGCAGGTCCATGATTTTGGTATTGTTTGGAGAGAAGCAAGGGAATAAACTATTGTAGGATAGGTGCTCTTGATCCCAGCTTAAAAACTCGGCTTAGCTCCTATGGTCGATCAGATAACCCGTCGCCTTAAAATCTAATCCAAATCAAATTTTTTAACAAGCTTATTAGATCAATCTCAAATGATTTAGTGGTTAACACGGCTTGATTAACCCGGCTAAATTTAAATGAGACCTAACTAGGTCAATTTTAATTTTAATTTTTAATTTTTTATCCAAAATAATAAGAAATATATTATTAGGTATTTCTAGAGTATGAATACTTCATACGTTTCATGTTTGGTCTATTTCTTCCCGAGCAAGGGAGTGATACTCTTGAAAAACTAAAAAGAAAAAAGGTCTTTATGAATGCGAGACTCTCTGATTAAATAACTTGTTTGAGAGTGTAGTTCTGGTTGTTTTTTAAAGTGTTTTTCGTGCCGAAATGCATCAAAATGATATTTTTTTTATTTTTTTAAATTATTTTTGAAATCAGTGCATCAAAACGATCCAAAACATAAAAAATTAATTTTTAACAAAAAATATTTAATTTTTTTGAAAACATGTGATGGCCCGCATTTCCAAACGCTCGACCACTTACTATGCAAGTAAAGCAAATTGGCATAGTCCGAAAATGAAAAAGGAAATTAGCCTGTAATGCTAGGGGTGATTATTTTCGGTTTGGTTCAGTTTTTACCCAAAAAATAACCAAACCGAAAAAAAAAAAGAGACCCAAAACTGAACTGAAACCGGCCCAAACCGACCAGTTTCGGTTCAGTTTTTTATCCAAAAAACGGGAAAAACCTATATGCATTTTTTGGGCTTTATAATGGGCTTTTAATGGATATTTGATGGGCTTGCAATTAATGTTGATATTGTCTCATTTTCTTTGAAGATTCCAAATATATTTAATTTTTTTACCCCTAAACATTCAATTGTATTAAATTATTATTGTCACTCTTATGTTTATTAAGTTTTTTGGCCACTAAATACTCATTTATATGAAATTATTAATGGCAATCTTGTGTTCAATATATTTTTTACCTTCCTGATATTTTTCTGCTTCCGAAAAGTTTAAATAACACACATTCACAATCACACACCAATAAGTTAAAATTCAAATTACAAATCATTGCCTTCAAAGGGCTTAACGAAAAAACAACAAATAACATTATCATAAAATACTCCAAGCAAAAAAAAACAATCTTCATGTGCACATCGACTCAATATAAAAGCATTTCAAGAGCATTGCACTTTGATTTCTAAAATTCATAATCTAGAATTATATCATGATACATTAAATCAGAAGATATAAAAATAAAAAATAGTATTTATACCATATGTTTTCAATAAATGCATCACAATTTGTGAACTAATTATCATTCGTTGCTTAATGCAACTTTCCACCAAATTCTACAAAATAAAAACTTAAACATGTTAGAATAAAAATGTGTTAATTAATAAATCATAAAATAAAAGGTGTAAGTTTTTAAGAAACATTACTTGATTCAAGGTTTTTGTAGGTTTCAAAATCATTCATCAAGGTTGTATTATCAGTTGGAATTGGACCATGATGCAACTAATTTTGACAACAAATAAGTGCTTGAACTGTTGCTCAAGATAGAGAGCTTCGAAATTGATCGAGTGTATAACCGCTTGTGTTAAAGGTTGATTCGGAAGCCACTATAGAGATATAGGAATAGCCAGAACATGTTTTGCAACTTTTGAAAATATCTTATATTTTGAATTATTAATCTTCCACCAACCTAAAATATCTAATTTATCATCATTAGGATCCTCACAACCATCAACAAAATACCTCTCAACCTCATTTCTATTTTCCACACTATCTTCCTCCTGTAAATGCCTTTTGAATCAAGCTAAAGTGTTAACATCTACCTCCATGTCATCAATGGCATTATTAACATCTTGTTTATGCCTATTATCATCCACCACTTCATCGGCTTTCAAATAAAACTCATACAAGCTCGCCAAATTATCTTTTACTTTTTTTGTTAGTAATTGTGCTTTGTCATAATCATACAACTCACCAAAATAAAATTTCACATATTTCAACTTAAGACGTGGATCCAAAACATTAGCTACATACAATAAAAAAAATTTGATTTGCTTCACAACCTCAATATCTCTCAAACTTACTCATCATGTTCATCACCATTCCAATCAAAAGATTATCTCTACTTTTACACAATTGCAACAAGTTTTTATGCATGTAAATCAATTTATTGAAGAAAGAATTTGATGTGACATGCAATGCCCCAGAAAATTTCAATGTAACATGTAAAAGATCTTTAAAAACTTCAGCAAAGTTCTAGCATTTTCCTAATCCTCCAAACTAAGTGGCCCTATGTTTTTTTTATTCCCCTTTGAATCAACCTCCAAAAAGTAACTCATATACCTAGGTTCACTTTGACCTAACCTCACAAACACCTTTTCAAACTTTTCAGTAGCTTCTAACATAAGATAAGTTAAATTCCATCGAGTTGCAACATCCAAACAGAATGATTTCTTACACTCTATATGCAACTTTTCTGCACACTTCTTAAATGCAAGTAACCTAGAAGGTGAAGATCTCACAAACCTAATTGTATTTTGAATCTTAACAACCGAAACATCAATCTCTTTCAAACCATCACACACAATGAGGTTTACAATGTGTGCACAACATCTAACATGCAAATGTTCATGTGACAATATATTAATTGGTCAATCTTTCATCACATTCTTTAAATATGAAATAGTAACACTATTAGATCTTGCATTGTCTACTGTAACAATTAAAAGTTTATCAATCCCCCAATCTAACAAACAATTCTCAATAACTTGACCAATTGTCTCACCCATATAATTCGAAACATGACAAAAATTCAGAATTTTTTTATACAAATTCCACTCATTATCAATCCAATGAGTCGTTAAGGACATGTAGTTAATGTTTTAGATTGATGTCCATGTATCTATTGTTAAGCATAATCGTTGACCTTAAGAGCTCTCTTTAATCTTTCCTTCTCTTCAATATAAAGTTTCAAACAATCTCTCATAACAGTGAAACGAGAAGGAATGTCAAATCTAGGCTGCAAGGTCCTAGAAAATAATTTAAACCCCTTAACCTCCACAAAATGGCAACTCATCAATTATAACCATTTTCACTAGTGCTTTTCTGCATTCATCATAATCATAACCTATTGCCTTAAGTGTTCCCACACTTCGATCTCTTGATTCACCCCCTGTTTTATTAGGTTCTAATACCAAAAAAATTTGCTTCTTATCAATCACAAAAGAAAACTTTTTGCATACTTTTAAACGACTCCACATGATACTTGTCCCATTAATAATAGTATGACATGCATAATCCTTTCCACAACAATTACATTCAGCTCTAGGGGTTGTAGGATCACCATCAAGTTTTGTAAAATGATCCCAAATTTATGATTTTTTTTATCATCAACATTTCTTTTCCTTGATGCAAGGACTTGAAGTAGTTTACTTGTACTATCCGTGGCGGATCCTGCAGTAGTTGATGTTGGGTTAGTGTTTGAAACCGGGGCATTGGTTGATGTTGGGGTAGTGCCAGTGGATGAAGCATTTTGATTTTGAAGGTTTTCCATCTGTAATTACCAAATGCAAACATGTTCATCATCACTTGCATAAATGAGCTGGGAGGAATTCCACTAAAAATTAATTGGAATAGATTTCTTCTGATCCTATAATGAAGTGATGAACTAAAATCCCTTCTCCTTTCATAAACAAAATATTCATGGTTATTTGATGAATTATTTAGTTGTTTATATTTCCAATAATTATAGTATGTATGGATATTTTTTTGCTCTAAATAGAATCCATGCTACAAATCTCAAAGAGTTATTCATAATGAATGGATATAGATTAAGCACAATTCTTTTTCGCACTTAATAAACATAAAGATTAAAATCATGTTTAAAAATTAAAATGAAACAAATATTTGAAAAAGTAAAGAGAATTAAGTATAATGATAGTGATATCATAAAACAAACGAAGAAGGCAATAACATCTTCCAAATACCTCTTGGCCTTGACTAGAGGCAACTTCCTTCGAGCAAAAGCTGTCTCTCTTCATCTCTTGTATTCTGCAATCTATATGACATTAAAAAGGATGCACATGTTAAAACAAGCTTAGAAAATCCATCAATGGAGGAAACATAATTACAATCAAGATCATCTAATACATGTTATGACTAACTAGTTTTCATAAAACAAAACAGAATAAGTGCTGAAAAGAATGATAGAAGAAGCCATCAAAACAAAATACAACACAGAATGACAAAACAAAACCGAATCAACAAAACCCATTAAAACAAAACTAGTTAGACCATACAAAACAAAACCTATTAAAATAGCAACATAATCAACACAGCAATGGAATCAACCAACACAGTAACAGAATCAACATAGGCTAATTAATTAACAAAATAGCACAAGAGGCAGAGATTGATCAAGTAGTTTAAAGACATTACAGGCTTATTAAACTGGACATGTAAGATTCTGAAATTGGCAACAACAAACCCCACCACAAAAAAGAATTTGGGCAAACATGACTCAAATGATACACGCAACCGAACTAAGAAAACCACTTGACATCAAATTTCAGAAACACCTTGTAAAACTAGTACAAGACAACAAAATAAAAAACATCAACCACAACAACACAACAGTAGCAATCAAATCATCAAACCACAATAATCATAATCCTAAATTGCTAAATTCCTTCTATTCAAACAAAGAAAAAAATTTTCCCTCTAATCACCCAAATAGCTCTAATTTAAACCTAAACCAAAATTCATCACCCAACAAAATTGATTAAAAATAACAATAAACTTAGCTGTATTAAAAATAACAATAAGCTTAACCGAATTACGAACAGCCATTAGTTAATTAATTAATTAATTAGAAAGGAGAAAAAAATTAAAACTCACTGATTCAATTTCAGAGTAGTGGAGACTAAGGAAATGTCGATCTGTTTTTAAGAGGCTTGACTGGTTTCAAACGATGAAAACACAAACTGTTTTGGTCCAGTAAAGACTGAGGAAACGTCGATTTGTGTTTCTGTTTTCTAAGTCTAAGGAGAGTGAAGAGTGGAGAGTGGAGAGTGGAGAGTGGAGAGGGGGTGGGTGGCGGGTGCTCTAGTACGGGGGCGGCCTTGGGAGAGAGGGAGAGGCGAGAGGAGAAAGGGGCGTGGCGTGGCAACATTTTCTATTTATACTAGGGACCTTTTTTTAACTGGTTCAGTCTGGTCCGGTTAACCCGGTTTCTGTACTACAAAATCGAACCGAACCGGGGTTTTTTCTACATAATCTATACGGTTTTTTTTTTCGGTTCGATTTTTTTAATTAATTATTTTTTGGTTTTATCGGTTTACTCGGTTTATCGGGTTTTTTTTAACGCCCCTATATAATGCCTATTGAAGGGAATGCATACAAAGAGTCTAGACAACAATTCAGGAATACTATGAGAACGAACGAATACTCTCTCTTTCTCTCAATTGAAAAAATGAAATGATTTTTTTAATGTAAAAATAATTTAACAATTTAGAATCAAAAAACTTATGGATGATTCTTCAATTTATTATCAACACGTATGGGAGTTTTTTGATAAAAATATATAAATTAATTTTTCTTTTCTTTTGATATTTTCTAGGTTTTTTTATAATAAAAATTACAAAACTACTAGATTACAATGAAAACAACAAGTCTAGTATTACAAGCCTACTGATTATTGCTTAGAAATTTTTAACTTACAAGTTAATTATAAGATATCTTATTATCATCGTTAATAGGATTACAAGTCTACTAAATTTATTTTTTTGAAAATTCCAAAAACTTATTTCAATTGTATAACGATTGTTATTATTGATTTTTGTTGAGTTTTTTTTTTTCTGGCCTGGAAATGTTATAAGAATTTATCATGATTTGTAAATCAATTTTTAACCAAGAAAAAAACAATATCTCGATTATTTTTCTATGACTATATGAAAAAATAAAAGAATAAATAATTCAAGAAAAAAATAAAAAATAACAAAAATATATTTTATTCTCATTAAATCTTCATGTACAATTTGTTTTTTAAAAATTCATACATGTTACTTTCATACATAATTATTTAAAAAATTACAAATATCACTATAAAAAATTCTAATTTTATTTAAAAAAATATGACATAATTGAATATTTCTTGAAACATCGAGATTTATTTTAAAACATAAAAAGAAATTTAACAAAAAAAAAACAGAAAATAGCCCAAATAAGGGCCCAGAAAATAGCCCAAATATGTATGGACATGAAAGGAGTAAGCTCAGGCATAAGCATTCTAGCTTTCAAAAACCAAGCCGAGGAGTAAGTAGGCCTTCAATCCAAGGCTAGAACCCCTAAACTTTAAAAAAAAAAGCCTAGGCATGCCTAGGCCTTCGAGTCCAAACTATTCCCCTTCTTTTTTAAAAGGAAATGAATGACAAGTCATCCAAATGAACAAATGATATTTCTCATGCTGTAATGGTTTCCTGCCACCTTTGG
>Ga0325403_1004107_pt1 | contig 13478 bp, 6 predicted proteins | sample PopdelMetagenome_19_FD_205665 | JGI IMG/M metagenome (GOLD analysis project Ga0325403, IMG submission 205665) | Populus deltoides microbial communities from Bellville, Georgia, United States - Xylem-PdKOR-R4 | ecosystem: Host-associated > Plants > Phyllosphere > Stem > Wood/Secondary xylem...
TGGTTTCTAGCCGGGCTTATACGTAAGTCTTGTTGCTTGACTTGTGCCGGTGACTGTCAAGTCAGGTTTTCAGGCCGGTCCCTTGAAAAAACACAAGCAAGATGAAAAGCACGTGCTTTGTGGGTGTCGGATCTCTTTATCTTCAAAACAAATCATCACAATTCTGAAATTTTATAGTGAACACCACGGGGTTTTCCTCCATGTTCTCTATTGCTAAAATATCAAAGTGAAGAGCCCGCACTCGATTACTAATATAACAAAGCAGAGCGCCTTTTATGATCCTGGAAATTTTGTGAGTAGAAAATGGAGCTCTCTTTTATAGTAAGATGATATAACAAAAGATGAAGAAAACAAAAACAGGAAAATAAGGATTGGAGATATAGGCTTCCTAGAAACGAAGAAGAAGAAGAAAATAAGTCATTTTGTGAGAAGAGATGAGCTGCGGCAGTTTATAAAGATGATGGAATTAGATAAAACTAGTTATTTTACTCGTGTTTCGTCGCGGATCGAATAATTTTTTTAAAAAAAGTTAATACATAAAGTTTTCAATAAAAAATCTAAATTAAAAAGATTATGCATGTATTTAATTAAATAAATCAAGAATTATTCATACCAATAAATACAAAAAAAAACAAAGTGTTAACACGTCTATTTAAATCACCTAGCTGCTGGTCGAATAATCTTAATCCAGATCCTTCATTGGTGTTCCTAATAGTCAATCAAACGATCAACCGGTTTGATTGATTAAATTAGACAATAACCAATTTTGCTATTTTTTTATATCAATTGAATCATTTAGTAATTCTAAAAAGTCAATTGGTTTGTGTAGCACATCATATATCAATTTAGTTTCAATTTTTTTAATTAATTCTTCACCCAATCATTTATTTCATTAAATAACATAATTGAACATCAATTTCATGTCATTTTGGATAAAAATTTCAGAATTATTCACATTAATTTGCCCAAAATACCCATTCAAAGAGAAGTAAATTTTTTCTTCAATTTTTTCACAATTCACTCGTTGCTCATTCCTATTCCATGCCCAAAAACATGATTCTTAACAAGGAAAACAAATTATCTTGCCTCGAAGTTTTAATAGATAAAACTTCATTTTAGATAATTTAATACATATACATTTATTTATTTTATTTCATTACATTTTTAGATTTTATTTACATTATCTTTTTTAATTTTCAGCAAGTGTTTTTTTCTGCAAGTCATTATGATTTTTTTTAATTCGGTTGATTTACTATTATTGTTCTTTTGTAATCATATGATTTAGTGAAACCAACTAATTCAATATATTTGGATCTATGATGGATTTTCTTTTTTAAAAAAACACTCTGGCAATATGTAAATATTTTTTTTTATATATATTTTTAATCCAGCTCATTACATAGTGCAAATCTAGTATCCACTTCTAATAGTATATTTTCAAATAAATTTTTGGATATTTGACTGACTAATTTAAGGTAACGTGAGGTGGAATTTGACTCTTAAAGAGCTTCCAAGTAGATTATTCATTTTACTCCTTTTTTGGTCTTTTACCATTCTAACATGTCTTGATAAAAAGTTTTGAAAAAATGATACATGTTGGAAAAGTATTAGGATAATAAAATGCATATTCACAATCACTATTTAAAATCTATGTGTCATTCAAATTAATTAATATATATATAAATCAATATAAAATTTTATAAATATTCAATAACCAACAGCAGATGAGATTTAAGATTCAATAATTAAAAAACAAAGCTCATACGAGAGGAGAGAGAATGAAATAATGGGTCACTAGAGATATATTGGAGCTCTACTTTTAACACATCCAGTATTATTAGAAAAATCTCGATGAAATGATTGTAACCATACATTAAAAAACTATCAAACAAGATCGTAATTAGTTATGATTTTTATTCGGGGTTGATTTAGGGTTAATTGCGATCTCGTTTAGTGGTTTTTCAATATATAGTTAAAATCATTTCTTCAATATCTTTCTAATGATATTAAGTATGTAAAAAAATAGAATTTTAATGTGTTCACAATGATCTATTTTTATTCTTGTTTTTTCATTTATTTCTCTGCAACATTATTTATCTCATCTTTTTTTTTAATTAAATCTTGAGTCTCGTTTTTTAGTCAATGAATTTTTATAAATTTCAGGTTGATTTTTATTTAGATTAATTAATTTACTTTTGATTTTAACTAAATAACCAATATTACCGAAATTAAGCGAATCCTCCTTTTTACCACGTGAAGAGACATTATGAGGCACTAGTCTGGTCATTTTCTTCCCTTCCAGGCTTCCACCACTAATTGGCACGCGCTCTCCGCGTGACGTTACACAGAAAAATTCCCTGAACACCCTCACAGTTTCTTCTTATTACGAAAATACCATGACAACGTGCGCTGTCTGTTTCTCAAACGTCACAGTAATTCACTTGAGCACCTCTCACTTATGAAACACTCACTAATATTCAGCCACGTGTGATCTTAAAAAGCCCTCTGTGATAGTCAGAACTCTCATTGACGAACACGTGGCTCAACATTCAGACTCCTAGAAGTCTCTCTTTCTACACTTTCAAAAGCTCCCTCCTTTTTAACTTCACTCCCTTTCTCTCTCTAAAAAAAACCCCTCTCATGGGTTTTTGATCTCTCAAAGAAGATTCAGCTAAAAGATTTGATGGGTATGTTCTTGTTAAGATTTTAATTAATGGTTTCTTTTTATTTATCTTGAATTACTGATTTTTCTGGCATAAGTTTGTGCTGTATCTAAGTTTCTGCTTGGTTGGTGAGAAAAGTTGAGAAATTTGAAAGGAAAGCTTCGATTTTTAGTATGTTTTGTATTTCTAACAGAGCGTAAAGTTTCTTTCTTTTATTGCATTTTCTTTCACTTTCTATGCTGCCAAACAATTAACAGTATGACATGCATGAGTTGTTTTTTTTTTAGTTCCAAGTAAGTGGTGAGTATTCCTTGATTGTTGATGGTTTAGTGGTGAAAAATTGAAGGTATATTTGTGATTTTTCTAGTGAATCTTAAGCAAGTGTGTTGGTTGAGATTCTTTGATGAATGAGGTTGATGTGTTTGGTTTTTGTTGATTTTCTGGAATTCTTCTTTCTTCGGAGTTGTTCTGATATGTTTATGTGTTTGGTTCAGTCCATGCATGTGTCGTGCTTGTGTTAATTTCCCAACTTATGATGTATGAATGAGGTTTGAGGGGTTTTAAGAGAAAGTAAAATTGTTGATTTAACCGAATCAGAGGTCATTGAAGTTATGTCTGTCTTGATCGGAGTTGCAATTTCTTTCTTTTATATATTTAGATATTCAGAATTTTCAAGTTTTCAGTTTCTCTATATTGCGAGACTTGTACAAAATTTATTTTGTTAGATGGCATGCATTATTTTTGGTCTTATCATGATTTATTTTGTTGTTTGGTTGCATGCATCTTTATGGGGCCATTGTTTGCTGCAATGGTAGATGTCATGACTTTGCAACCATAAGAATGTTATGGTTCAATTTCTTAGAGCAGTCACTTCATGCAAAAATGCTGAAGGGTAAGACTTAATTTCCTCACTAGGATCTCATTTTTTCATGGAACAGTAGCTGGGTGATGGCCTTTGATATATTGTGTCTACATATTTCGTCAGTACAAGGGAATAGCTCACCCTAGATAATGATTTAGTAGGGGGGTAAGGATTTGGATGAACCCCAAAATTGAGAGGGCAGCAAAAAGTGCATATGTTGTTGAATTTTTTCCATGTATTGATGCATAATCCAAGGTAAAAGTCTGGGGGTGTACTTGTCTTGAAATCTAATGAAGTAAACATGACAACACAAGGCTCGACATTCTTTAAGGTAGTGCAAAAGTGATAGGATTTGAAATTATATCACGCAGAGAGACCTGGCATCAAAACATTTATATTTATGATAATAGAGGAAGCCATTGATTGATTTTATTAAGAAAACCTAATTTTAAGTGAAGGTGTCTTATCATGAGCAAACTTTTCTGGATGATTTATATATGTCACAGCAGTGAAGCTGGAAAAAAAATGGTTACGCTGTTACAATTAAACTTGGAGGGTACACCACCAAACTGTATGCTCGTGTATTCCAAAGTGAGGTACTACTCTCATACATGTATTGAAGTTTAAGATGAATGTTGATTCCTGGACACTTGTAGGTAATTGGATGGATGATTTAGTTAATTAAGGATTGGAACTGGGTTTGTAATGCTACTAACCACCCTTAGGAGAAGGTTCTATATCATGTGTATTCATTAGCTCAACTATCTAGCAGTATACTAGATATAGAATAGTGAAACAAGTAAAAAAGGACGAATGACTTGCTTATAGTCTTATTGCCCACATACATATGCAGACAAATCTGTGGTGCAAAAGCATAACCAGATATGTTCAGTGGCAAGGATGGATGGATGCGTGCACCATCAGAAGACAAATGTTGGATAGGGAATCCAAATAATTCGTCTACGTCAGGTTGTTGTGCCATAGAATCATTAACTGTGAGTCGCCGATTTCTGTGCAAGGAGAGAGAACCTGTATGATCAATTATTAATGTGGAATCATATTCCTGTTGGAAGTTTGAGGAGATCCAATCTGAATATGAAATTTGTCATTATTAAGATTTACTTATTTCACCCATTATGAGATTGACTCTTAGGGATGTTATTAATCTAATCACTTCTGTTTTTCCTTCATTTCTGTAAAAAATTAGACATTTTGAAATATTTTAAATGGGCTTCAGATTCCATTGGTGGGCTGTCTGATTGCAGGAATTATGTTTTAGAAGTTTAACCTTTTCTGACCTTTTTTGGCTTCTCATCAACATTTCTGAGTTTGTGATTAGTCATGAGTATGTATTCTTTTTCGTTTTGCCTTTATAGTATTCTGACGAGAGATACCTAGAAAGAGGGCAAAAGAAACTCTACAAGCGACCATGGACCAATCAGAACAAACTCAACAGCAACAGTCCCAGCAGCAGCAGCAACCAGTAATGGGAGTAGCAGCTAGTGCAGGTCAGGTGGCCTATGCCTCTACTCCCTACCAAACTGCTCCAATGGTGGCTTCTGGGACTCCTTCCATAGCCATTCCCTCCCAAACTCAGCCTCCAGCCACCTTCTCTAATTCACCCCACCAGCTTACCTACCAGCAAGCCCAACATTTCCACCAGCAACAGCAGCAACAGCAGCTTCAGATGTTCTGGACTAACCAAATGCAAGAAATTGAACGAACAACTGACTTTAAGAACCATAGCCTTCCACTTGCTCGGATTAAGAAGATAATGAAAGCTGATGAAGACGTACGAATGATTTCAGCAGAGGCTCCTGTTATTTTTGCCAAAGCATGTGAAATGTTCATCTTGGAGCTCACTCTGCGCTCTTGGATCCACACAGAAGAGAACAAAAGGAGGACACTACAAAAGAATGATATTGCAGCTGCAATTTCCAGGACTGATGTTTTTGATTTCTTGGTTGATATTATTCCAAGAGATGAATTGAAAGAGGAGGGTCTTGGGGTCACTAAATCAACTATTCCTGTTGTTGGCTCTCCAGCTGATCTTCCATACTATTATGTTCCTCAACATCCTGTGGGACCTCCAGGGATGATCATGGGAAATCCAGTTGATCAAGCAGCTACCTATGGAGCCCAGCAGCCACGACCTCCAATGGCATTCATGCCATGGCCACAACCTCAACCACAACAACCTCAACAACGGCAAAGCGACACCTGATCAGAACATCCAGGAAATGTGGCAGGAGTATAGCTGCTGTCTGATTGTCAAGTGGTGTCTTGAATCTTTAGTGAAGGGATTAAGCTCAGCACCAGTCGTCTTTGTGAAATCAAAACTGAGTTGTTTATGATAATCAACATGTGATCGTTTATATGCGCTTGTTTGCACTCTTGAAAAATCCTGATGATTTTATGGATCTTAGCATCTTTGATGGTTTATGCTTAAAGAGAAGGGTGTTGATAAAAGAGTATTAGAAGTTGAGTGACCTTTTCTTTGTTGTTTGCCTAAAAGATCGTTCGTCATAAATCGCAAACTTCATGGTAATCCCTGGTAATCATTATCATAAACCTTTGCTTCGTTATGGTTTGCAGCTATCGGGAGTTTAGATTTTCTGCGATTTAGAAAGAACGTAGTTTTGTTTATATATACACACACCAAAACCAGGCGTTCCATTCTTCCTTAAATTGGAAGCTTCAATGTGATTCTTGGCTGCATGGAAGGCAAGAGTGAGTTTTCTTCAACAAGTTGCAGTCAGATAGACACAAAACTGACACTACTTCTAAGCAATCAAGAGTTTTAGTCCCTTTTCTGCCAAGGATGGTGCTGACTGCTGTGATTGCAAAACCCAGACAACTGAACTTAACTGGTCAAGCACATGGCACTTTGCATAACCAGCCTGTTCAATAAATTTGACAAGGCCTAGATAATACAGAATCAGAAGGAAAAAAACCCTGTCCGTCATTTTCCTTCTATCAACAATAATCTCTGGCCCTGCTCCTCCTTTTCATACGTTTTTGCGTCTCTGCAACATCAACTTAACAGGAGGAAAAGGTCATCATTTTCAGCAAAACTTCTCGAGGATTAGTTTTCTCCTTGAGAAGACTTGTGCGTGGCCACTAAGCAAGTTTAACAGAGAATACAATGGTAAATTTAGCAGTTACAAACTCTAATCCCATTGGGTTGACAATTAACACTGAACAGTTACAAAACTTTGTGCATCCAAATCCTATTTGCATTCAGTAAAAACACTGTATCAAAACGAGGGGACAGAAAAATGATTAATGAGGTGAAAACAGCTATAAAACAAAACCTTAATTCAATCGATTAGTGTGCAAAGACAAGACCCTTCTTCATCAATTCAAGAACTTGCACGCAAAGCAAACATAAGAACCAGAAGAAAAGGGCAATGAACTGTAATCCGATTCATTAACAAGCTCGGCAATCTATAACCCATGGCCACCAAAAAACTTCAAACTTAGACCTAACCCCATTATAAATATCACATTTAATAACTACTGCTATTTTATATATATTCCTTTTTATGAAATTCCACCAATTTTTCCCCTAAACAATCTACACAGGCAAAACCCTAAAAAATAAAATTACCATCAAGCCCGATTGGAGCTCTGATCAACCATAGAAACTAAGAAGTTGAAAACCATTATTCCATCATTCATCTAGTCCCATGAAAAAGAAAAAAAGGCTCAACAAGATCATAGCCAAAAGTATCAAAATGAAAACCCATATACGAAAAACACCGTTAATCAAAAACAAAATCCTAATCCATTTCATTAAAAGCACCAATATCACACATCTCCGTTCCATACTTATTTTCTCTAAAACCCTGCATATACAAATAAAACCAAAAACCCTAATGAAAATGAAAATTGTTCAAAACAAGTCTAAATATTTGATCTTTTTTCATAAAGAAGCAAACTCCGATTGATTAGTCCTCATCAACACCTTCATAAGCCCAAGCATGTTCTTGACGAAGCGCAGCCTCTTCTTCAGCAGTAAAATCGTTGTCAATCCCAAAGAAGCTTCTCACATATTCAACACTCTTGTTCTCAATCCTATCGGCAACAGCCTGGTTAAGCACATCAAGCAAATCTTTAATCTCCAAATAGTTAGCCACCGGAATCATATCCACCAGATCTTTGTCACTCTTTTCTTTAAGAAACTCCGAATGGTACTTTTTCTTCTGTGCTTCATCTGGGTTTGCTTTAAACTTTATTTGCTCCTTGCAGAACTCAATAACTTGGGACAATGGCTTGGCCGTCACATTAGGGAGTGGCACAGTGTCGGTCGATGACGTTGAGTCTTCAAAGAAAGATTTCACAGTCGCAAATTCCATGGCTACAGCTTCTTCTACTTCAAAGATCTGGTTATCAGAGCTTTTGAGGGTGATTTTCTTGGTGGGTTGGGCTGTTTCAGTGTCTGGTTGGGGTGAAAGCTGGGTGGTCTCGGTCGTCAGGGTGGGACTATCGGTCGAGGAAGACATTGTCGATCGAGGAAGAGAATCAGAAAACACAGAACAACAAGGCAGATGAAAAATTACAAAGGCCTAGAAGGTATCTTTCTTTCTTTCTCTCTTTTTACCTTAAGCGTGCGTTTGTCTACTGAGGGTAGCGAGCGATTTATAAGGGTTTAAGAGTGTGTAAAGTGACAGAAATGACCTCATGAATTACTTCTTGTTGGTGTTGGATTCTTATCGTAACGGAAACAAAAGTTAAATACCAGTTTCAGTTGGACTCCGTCACATTTAATTACCTTTTTTTTCTCATTAAATTCCCTTTTTTTTTTTAAATAGAATTCAACCAGACAACTCATTCCTGCTATACAACGGTTCGAGCAAAAATTATTTTTCAATAAAAAACAATTGCTGATATTATCAGAAATTTTTAATTGTAAATAAAAAAATTAATATGTATGTTTAATTAAATAAACTTAAAATTATATATGCAAATAAATATCAGAAAGAAATTTTAATATAAATTAATAATAATAATTAAAAAAGTTAAGAGACAGAAGGATATTAAAATATTAATCTCGTGGCATGAAGAATTATTCAAATCTTTTTATCTAATTATACTTTAATAATTTTTTATAAAAAAATTAATAATTTAAATTCTACAAAATATGAAAATACTGTTTTTTTAGCCTTGTACTACCTTTAACAAAAACCGAAAGTGATTATTCAAAAGAATAGATAAATTAAGGATAGAAAGGCATCTCTCCAATTGAAACTTCTTTATTCTATTAATTTGAATTTTTGTTGGCAATTTATTTATTTAAATATTTATTTGTTGCAGCAAAAAATTATCAGAATCATAAAAAAAAATTTAAAATAATATTTTCATTATTATGCCGCCAATATATTAAAAAACATATATGCATAATACATGGGAAGTTTTTGGATTTTTTATGCAATCATGCGTTAATAAAAAAAATTGTATACAAAATCTAAAATTAAAAAATAAAAATAAAACAAAAAACATCATATTGTTCGTCCCTTTCTTTCAAGACTAAAAATTAATGAATATATAAATTTGTGGTGAATATTATATTAACAAGCATGCTATTTGTTTTTTGTTTTTATTTTTATTTTTATTTTTTTTTGTTAAGAAAGAATGACACCCAACATGTGGAATGCAGATAAGAAATGGTGGGAATGATAAGAGTTGGATTTTCGAAAAACGAAGCGGAAATGATAATTTAAAATTTTTTCAAGACTTAAAGAACTTTCTTAAACAATTTAAAATCGTTTAAGGTTTAGCGAAGACTTTCTGTGTTATCATATCTTCTTTCATATTTTGAAACCAACGGCGGCGGTTTGTCTCTGTGTTTATTTCTAACCGAAAAATGCATTTTGGCTGTGCGCTTTTGGGTTTTCACTCCTATGTCATCGCGCTTTAAAGTTTATCGAAGTGATTTACTGGATTTCTCCTCTTCTCTGAATTTGTTTCAATGACAAGGAGATGCTTTTCTCTGCAGCACATGCCCTTGCAAAGGTCTTCCACCCTTCAAACTTGGTGAGAAGGTATGTTGCGGCATAAGTTTCTCCATCTCTCCCTCCCTTCAGCTGTAATATACGCAGTCAAGTTCATGTCTTCTTGCAGGTATCACTACCTGGGAACTTTCTTATAGGAGATATTTGGACATCAAGAGGTTGGAGTTGAATTATATCTTCTGGAGTCGAGATTTGTAGTTTGGTCTCGGGATGACCTCGAATGGTGGATATTTTCAGATGAAGGGATCAGACATCCCGAGTTCTTTCTTTTTTTTTCTTGGGTGGATGGGGAAGGGGAGATCTTATCGTAGTTTTGTTCGACTTATGGAAGGAAGAGGCAGAAATGAGGTTGCTCGTCGATTGGTGCCATATATGTGCCTGTAACGTCGGTTGTATCTTAAGTCTGGAAGAATATGTCTCGCATGATGTGATGTTTCTGTCTTTATATAAAGATTCAGTGCAACTGAGAAGCTCTGAAATTCTTTATTTTATCTGTTATTTGAAGAACAGAATGAGCCTCGATACCGTATGAGCCTTGCTCTTCATATATCAATAGCCGAGTAAATTCCAGGGGCAAAAGAAAAGGGAACCTTGTTACTGAAACGCAACACAACCACATAGAGGTCCATTGTTTTAGCATTTGTTCAAGAATAAAAAACTCAACTAATTCAAGGTCACAAGAACTAACCACAGAGGGCACAGATGATCTTGTTTCGAGCCCTTTCCCCGACTCCATTATAAATCAGAAAACAACAGATGTTAATACTTCCCTTTGATCTCATCTCACAAAAAGAGACTCTAGTGACAGGTCTAAATTGGTGAACTTTCATGATATACCAAGTAAATTGCCGTAAAAGTAATCGGTGTTTCAGCAGCAATGGTTCATAGTTAATCTACAATTTTCTATTAGGAGACAAGTAACTCAATACCAGCAATGAACAAAGACAATGAATAGATCCATCCTCCCATTATATTCCGAGCAAAGTACATGGCACAACACATTCAATGCTCGTTCACAACATAAAGGTGTATATTTCTCACAAATTTTCCTTCTTCAGCTCCAAGAGTATAGACCACCTCTTATCAATAGAAGCTGCTTTCTGTCCACCTATATCTGAGAATCAAAACAGAAAATTGCTTCAGCAACTCAACCTACAGTCAGTCTGTTACTGTATTGGCAAAAGTTCATCAAGAACACTCACGTATCAATTTGGGTTTGGATTTCTCGCACGATTCTGAGCAAGTATCCTGCAGGATATAAACTTGGTGAGTAGGAGAGGACTTTTAATCGGGATTAGTTGTTTTTTAATCATTTTTCATCACATAAATCCCTTTGTTTTGAAGCAAGTGTATTGTTCATACTTTGACTGAGGTGGTAAGCCTTAGTGTGTCTTGTATCAACGAGTCAAGATCAGCTTCATATCCAGGCTTCACGTATATAACCTGCACGATCAATTGTGTTAATTACATGTCTGAGAGAGAAGGGACCAGGGGGGTGGGGAGGAGAGGTTTAAGAGACTTAATGATGGGTCGTCGCCACCAATGTCAGGCAGATGAACTTCACGATTGGCTCTTGATGGAAGAACCCAAACATTGAAGGTTGTATCAATCTGGCAAGAAAATAAGAAAAAAAAGGTCCACTCGCATTACATTCTATAACCGATTCAATAATGAGTAAGAAACAGCTAAATATTTTACAGCTTGAATAGTAAGTAATTCTTGAAGATCAATTCAATATTAACGAATTACTACAACCTAGTTCTTTAAAATGACAGACCTTTCTACAGTATGGGGAAAAGCAGTTGCTGCATTTTCTTGTGAAAGATGTGATGATCCTTCCATCCACTGAGAAACCAAAACCGGCATGCTGGTTAAAAATAGAAGGAAAACTATTAGATGCAATCTACATTGTCCTTGTCTCTTTTTTCTTTTCTTTTTTTTGCTGATGGAGACTCAAATTGCATCATACAACCCAATTGAGGTGCTTCTGTCATTTTGATATACTTTCTTGCTGCCACATGATCCTAAACTTGTTATAACTTGCATTTCAACTTCAGGTCACCACGCTTGGTTAAGAGAATATGAAAGGGAATGGATTCAATGGAATGACCTTTTGAACGGAGAGATTGACAGAAACCTCAGCATCTTTTTGTTCATCTTCGATCAAGTCTTCTAACTTCAGGTCTTGAAGAGACAGTAGGTAGTCAGAAGTCCATTTCCCTTGCCATCTCCCATCTGCGGTTGATATTGTAACCAAACGGCGGGGAGCCCTGGAATTTTTCTTGCTTATCTGCCATTTGGCTCAACAACAAAATCATTAAGTCATTTTCATTGCTGAACCGGTGACAATAACAAAACGGATTCAAACAATTTGCAAGTCCCGTGGTATATAGGGTTCAAGTACAAGTTTTGTGATTTTTATCCAAGAATCGAAGAGGAAAATAAAAATAAATAAATAAACTAGAGTCCAATTACTACAAGCATGCATGTCAATTGATTAATCCCCAGATAAAGATAAGAAAGAGACTAGGGATAAGGCGATAGTAAGCTAGTAAGCATGAAACAAGTTACTTTCAGAAGAAGATTGACTATAATTAAAGTGTTGTAAGGGGGTAGTCTTTCACGGTACCGGCGGGAAGTCATTTCTTTTTGAAGCTGCTATGATTTTGGATCTCTGAAACGTCAACCTTTGTGATCTTCTTGTATTCGATGGATAGATGGCTGTAAATTCTTTGATGCTTTGAGCAGATACCAAATGGCCAGCTTCTGACATCCTCACTCTCCCTCCCTGTCTCCTCTAATAGACTAGCACATTTGTATTGGAAGTATAGAGTATATGGTATAACCACAACAACCTTATCTGCGTAATTGGTTGGCAATTAGACAGCAAAGAAGGATGTTTTGTGCTGGGTCCACGGTGCTTTTCTTCTTGGCTGAGTGGATATTCCTCGTAAAAAACTCGGTGTAAATTTTTGCTAGATCTGTTGTAATTCTTTTTCATCAACGCCTGATGTTAAACCAGTCTAGGATTAGCTCCATTGGTCTAATAGGCGATTTTGATAATGTTAATGGATTCACCGAGGCCAATTCTGGTCATTAAGATTGATTTTTTCGTATTCATTTTCTGATTCGATCTTTGCTGTGATGAAACATGAAAGCAGTAACACTGCAATTGTCTACGGAACGTTGGGGGTAGATGGAACTGATACCGGTGCCCGGTCCAAGGGCAACGGCCTGTAGACCAAGAAAAGCAGGTTAAGGATAAACGGCAATTCTTATAATGGTTTACATGAAACATGGAAACAGCAAATAAACTAAGCTGCAGAGGGCTAAAAGAACCTGAAATGCTGCAATGGTAAACAGCTTATAGCTAGAAAAATTAAGAACCCACGCAAATTAGCTAAAAAGGCTGGCAATAAAAAAACAGACAAGTAATTATTGGTGGCCGCCGGTTCCAACGGATTCTAATTCCAGTTTTTCAGCTCACAGAGGAGTAACACACAAGGGAAAATAGCTGCAGATGAGAAAACAAAAAACAGCAGGTTCAGGCACTGCCATTCGGGATTCAGCATATGAGCTGAAAGCACTACTTGTGAGACGGATGAATCACCGACCTGCCTCGGAGATTTTAAGTAATAGAAATGTACTAGGTTGCAGAGATCATTCCAGCTCAGCGGTTTTAAGCAACTGAAATGTACTAGGTTGCAGAGATCATTCCATCCATACAAATTAATTGCTTTTTCAGTCTCCGTGGAAGAAAAGTATCAGAAAACACCAACTCACCGCCAGCTACTTGGCTAGTTAGAGGAAAGCATGACAGCAAAATAGAAACGAATTATTGAAGCATAAGCCCTTGACAAGAGAAAGCAAGTTGGGTGCTTAGTATAATCTGCATGCACCCACTGATCCCTACTGCCCAGGCATAATCACTCACCTACA
>Ga0325403_1004109_pt1 | contig 13476 bp, 8 predicted proteins | sample PopdelMetagenome_19_FD_205665 | JGI IMG/M metagenome (GOLD analysis project Ga0325403, IMG submission 205665) | Populus deltoides microbial communities from Bellville, Georgia, United States - Xylem-PdKOR-R4 | ecosystem: Host-associated > Plants > Phyllosphere > Stem > Wood/Secondary xylem...
TAATTCCTAGAGACTAGGACGCAGTTAATTATTTGCATGAGAACAGGAAATACAGAGCATAAATAAATCTTTGACTACTTCTTCTTTGACTGGTTCTTTGCCAGCTCATGAAGCAATCTTCCAACACAAACAATAATCTCCAAGTTCTCAAAATGATACAAGGTGTCAGGGAGAGATTTTCATTGTGTATAGTCCCCTCAAGTAGAGACCATAATTATGTACAGTATCGAATCTTCAACCCTTTTAACGTCAGATGTAATATCCCTCCTGGAAAGCATTCGAGCAAAGGACACTCTTCTATCTCCAAGAGGAAACTTGTTCATACCATAAGGGAGAGATTTATGAGCTTTACAACCCCAAAGTACTAGATGTCTGAGTGACGATAAAAGTCCAGCCTAAGCGATGGACACAAACTTCGAGCATGATTACGTACTTACTCAATTACCCGAATCATTAAAATTTATTAGTTTTAACTATTTAGATAGTGATATAGTGATAAAAATTTAAAATTAAAAGATTTATTTTCTCTATGGTCTCAGGTTCGAGTTTTTAGTTGCTCATATGATGGCTACTAGAGGCTTATATGGTCGTTAACTTCAGGACCCGTGGGATTAATCGTGGTGCGCGCAAGCTGCCCCGAACACCCACGTTAATCTAAAAAAAAAATTATTAGTCTTGTTTTTGGGGACTTATTGTAATTTTATAATGGTTTTTTATTATTGTTGTTTAGTTCTAGAAATATTTTTGTTATTTTTTAATTAATGATGATTAATCTATTACACTTGTAATTTAAATTTTTTAGTTCTAATTTTAGGGGTTTGGTTGTGATTTCGTAATATTTTTTTGTTTGTATTGTTTAGCACTAGAGGTATTTTTGCTTTCGTACAAATAAAAAAAAAGAGAGAAGAAAATCTTGATGCATGCCTGCACGTGTTAGCCGCTTTTGAGCAGCGTGTGCAACTAGCTTCGATGATTTGAATCATGATTTCACCCATCGTTAGATTCATCTTGACATCTTTTTTTTTTCTAGGTGACGCATGTATTGTAGTTGGGTCTGATTTGGTGTCAATTTGCCTTTTTTTTCTTTTTTTTTTTCCTCATATTGCTTGTTGGACATGCAAAAAATTATACCGACTCTTCAATTTTTTTTTCTTTTGATTCAGTCTTTTTTTAATTACAATTGTTTTATTTACAATAATTATTTCTAATTAAATTTTATTTTTGATTTCATCCCTAGTGTTTTGATCTTGTTAATTTGTTTTATCAAATTTGGTATTCATTCTTTTAATTGTTATTTTTTTGTTTTGAATCATTTTCTTGATTGATTTGTCTTTCAATTTCATCCCCAAGCATTTATTTTCATTTAATTTTCATGTCAAATTTGGTCATAATTCTTTTAATTAATTACTATTTTTTTAATCATTTTTTTAATTGGTTTGTTTTTTCAATTTTTTTTCTAAACATTTAATTTCATTTACTTTTATGTTGAATTTAGTCATAATTCTTTTAATTGCTATTTGTTTTGTTTTACATTGATTTTTGGATTGATTTTTTTTTAATTTAATCTTTCAATATTTATTTGATTATGAATCTTGCTTTTTGGTTTTTCCGGGTTTGTCTCTAATGAGGTCACTCCGGTCTCATGATCCGAGTTAAAAATTTAAAAGATAAGACCGAGTCAACTTTATTGTTTTTTTCAAATATTTTTTTTCCAATATTTTTTTAGGTTTTCTATTCATGGATTCATCTCAATTTGATGTCATTGATCATGTGTTTGATTTGTTGACATGGGTTGGCTACCGGGTTTGCTTGAGACTTTTTTTTTATCTTTCCATCATATCAGCAGATGTACATTCCTTACATTTTGTTGACGTGTTCAACTTTGCATAATATTTTTTATGTTGTGGGTTTATTCATTTAGTTTTATTTGTATTTATCATTTATGTCATAGGGTTTTTAGGTTTGATTTATCTTTTATTTATTTAAATAACTAAGTTTACTAAATACAATCAGATGAAAAGTCTTATTTTTATAATTTGTTTCTTGGTTATTGTTAACCACATTTTTTTTTTACATAAATGGCTATCAATATATTTAATTAGATGATTGGATACCTAGTATTTAATTAGAAAATTGAAAACACAGTCTGAGAAGCCCACTTGCCTAGGCTTTATTTTTTTAAAATTTTTTTAAAAGTATCTCCTTAATGCTTTGAAAACAAATATCAGACAACGAGTTACTTGCAAAACTAAGATTCCAGCAACTAGAAAATCAGGCCGGTCTATTTCAGATCAAGAGAAACTTATTTTCAACCATATTTCGATCTGAAAAAACTAAAAAACACCCTAAAAACCTTAAAAAACATATTCATAGCCTTTAACAATTCAGAAATTGACTCAAAACCCATAATCAACCTGAAATAAAAATTATTTTCGAGTTCAAATCTACCATTTAAAACAAGTTTAAAGGGAAAAAACACTTTGTATAAAACTTTCTCCATCAAAAGAAACTTATTGACACAAAAACCACTTATTTTTTGTGGCCGGAATCCGTCTCAACCAAGATGTTTTTTCTCTACAACTGGAATCCCGATACTTTATCTCTCATCTATCAAATTAGGGACCAAAATACAAAAAAAAAAATGAGATTTGAGACTAAAATTGAATTTTATAAATTGTTAAGAATTTAAAGTTTATAATTTGAAAAGTTAGAGGATCAAAGTTTACATGGATTCCCAAGTTTAGAAAAACACCTCTTTTTAGTGCTTTTTCATTGTAGTTCTCTTTCTTTAAACTTTGCTCTTTCTTAATAAATATGCTTTAATTGACTTTGGGGTTATAAGTGTATAATAATAAGAAAGGGGGACTAAAAAAAGACAAGTCACCGGGAAATCCACGATAATTTGTTCCTTGTTTAACATTGGAATGGAGAACATTACATTCTCCCATGATTTTTAGAGTATTTCTTAATTCTTAATTCTTAATTAATGACCAGGCTTCGTTGCAACAGTTAAAATAACCATAAAACAAGAAGCAGCAAGAACAAAGGAACACCAAAATGCACTAGGCAAGTCTCGTGACAGTAGACTGCAAAACTTGCTTCTGCAAATGTTTCTTCGTCCAGCAAAACTCATTGCTCCAGTCACTAACCATCCTATTGCTGCCACAAAACTGAAGAATCTGTTGCCAAATTCTTCCAGTAACCACATAAGTAAAGAACATGGACCAGTTGTTCATTGCTCCAGTCACTAATTAACCATCCTTCGTCCAGTTGTTCTAAAAGAATTTGGCTTATAAAAAAAATACCAGGATGTTCTCAGTACTATGCGTGCATGATCACCAACAGGAGGAAACTGATCTTATTGGAAACATATACATGGAACTAATTTCTGAGACATATACTCTAAACAATAACCCTAAACTTAGGTAGTGCAGATATGCTCTATGAACAGCCAAGACTATGCCTGTGTTCACAGAAATGATATATCCATCTATATAGGTAGACTAATATATCTTATCACAAACCTGAACCTATATAGCTACAACCCCTACCACAAATCAAACCTGAATAATACCACCAGGGAGACTACATTTCTTTCTGCTTATAGAAGTAGTCAAAATACTTGTGAGGCCCTATTTATGTGCCCAGTGTGATGAATGGATGAACGACAAATAGAAAACTTTGCAAGACTTTCTATGTATAGAAAACCTACCTAACACATCATCATCAATGTTTGGGATAAAACTTCATCTTGCCACTCAAAATTCAGCAAGACCTCCGAGGAGGCTGGTTAGAACTTAAAACCCACAATTGTTGATGTACAGGGAGCACTTGATACCTGAAAGAATCATGCATGACTTGATAAAAAACATCGATTGGTGATAGTAAAAAACCCTAGGCCTATATCCACAACATAACTAACTCATCCTTGCCAAATTTTCAGTCCTTTTGAGAGGTGGAACAATTGCAGAAGTGATCTCCTCAAAATGGGAAAGAAGATGATCCGATTCCAAAAACATGCATGGTTTCTTTCTGCCCTAGGACACATGAAGTGAGTTGTCCAAAGAGGTAAAGACTGCTCAAATCATGAGGTGGGTTGCTTTTCACCTCACCATCAATTAGGTGCAAACTAATAGAAATAACAATATATTAGCAGTAAAGCAGTAACAATAAATTAGAAGCTAGCTAGGATATTCCACCATTAATTTATTTCTGAGCGCAGATTATCATACAAGTAAAAGGCTACTAGGAGTAGAAATGAACAAACTGTGCCTGTAAAACAAAATAGGAAAGTGCAAGCACGGAAATTAACAAAATCTATTTCTGGTATGTGCATACTGGCTCCTTAAATTTGCATAAGGTCCTCCTTCAATTGTTAATGATGCCTGTGCTGGTTAATCAAGAGCCCCAGATTTGTTTAAAGAAATCCTGCTTAATTATGCTATTACAAATAATCACCTACCTTTTACCGATCTTAATTACCATTGCTTACCACTCCTCCTCGTATATCTCACAATTTCATGTATATCTTCTCCCATTCGGTATAGGGAGTAGAAAGCAGCCTGCCCCCAAATTGTTTTGCAGCCCGTGGTAAGCCTTTACATTTTCTGGCTATTTTTCCCATAATTGCTTGAAGCTTTGGGTCTGTGTCAAACTTTGATTGTGCCTTCGCATGGTCTACAAGCATTGACAGACAATCGACATCTGATAACACCTCTAGATGGTGAGTGGAGATCATGGGAGCCATGATTGGTGGGACGCTTTTGTTTTGCGTGGTCACAACTATTTTAACTTTAGAGCCTGCAAAGGGTTGGCATAGAAGATCCCATCGTTCAGAGTCCAGATCGAAAACATGATCTAGCACAATTAAACAGCTCTTTCCAGAAAGTTTCTCTCTTAGCTTCACCTGAAGCAAATCCAAATCATCACTAACATTGCAAGCGTCAGTAACGCTCAGCAGGATTGTTCTTGTTATGCTCACAACATCAAAGTCTTTTGAATTATCAAAAACCCAAGCTCTCAAATCGAAAGCGTTGACCACTGTGTCATCATTGTACACAAGCTGAGCTAGAGTGGTCTTGCCAACCCCTTCCTTGCCACCTATAGCTACCACAAAAACCCTACCATTGATTGCTGCTTCTCCCTTCAGTAACCATCCAAGAACGACCTCTATGTCCTTCTCTCTGCCATAAACATTAGATCCATCAAGTATAGAAGTTGTAGGGGTTATTTTCCCTCCTGATATATTATACCTCTCTCCCCAACTGTTACTCAAATCTCTTGATCCTGTACTAATTTCCTCATTCGTGGTATCCATATCAGAACTTGGCGGTTTCAACAAACAGCAACAGATCGATTTCCCTTGACGGTGTGTGGTCATGTTTTGTTTTGAAGCTTTGATCAACTGTGAGTTGTTTCTCTTGAACATCTTAATTTTTTGTGTCTAAAGGCAACTTTTCTGGGACTAGAAAATGAAGGGAAGCTGAGAGGATTTTTGGTTTGTTAAAAGCAAGAAGATATGAACTTGATAGGGTTGGAAAAGTCCGCTGAAAGAGGATTAACTACTCAAATGGTTCCTGCTGGTATGTGACGGGCAACAAGCAGTGTGGTCGCTTTCCCTGTCTACGTATATATGCTGTGGGTCATATACATTTGCGAGAGAGAGAGAGAGAGAGAGAGAGAGAGAGAGAGGGCACGTAGCTTCGATCTTGCTACGAAACCCTTGTGTTATATCACTCAAAACGCGTTTTGGTCGCTCATAAAAATGTAAATGAAATGATGAAGAACCAATAATGCCAAGAAATCTTTGCTGAATTTGTAGAAAAATTACCGTAATTCAGTTCCAACTTTAATTTGAAAAGTCTTTACCACTGATTAATGCGGTAGGGTCACTATAATTGCGGTCTGGGTTAAGTGGGTTTAAGTGGCGCGTGTGATACAAATAGGGTTTCTGATTTGGTACTTGTAGCATGCCATCAAAACCTATCTTTCTCAAGTGGCAGGTGTTTCAAAGTCTCTTCTCCACCGACACGTACGGTTGCTTTCAGGTTATGTTCCTCAAATTCCATTTTTTTCATTATTAATAACACTAAACATTATATATATATATATATATATATATATATATATATATATATATAAAGAAACAGTTACCTAGTAGAGACAAACTAGAGAAAGAAATTTAACGATCGATCGATGTTAAATATATATGAAATAGCAGGATCTTTAGCAATTAATTGTTATTCTTACGAGCTTTAATAATTGGTAGTTTTAATTTAGTGTGGTTGAAATTTATTTATATGTTTTAAAAAATGCAAGAGACTAATTTAATTATAGTTTTATTAAGTTCTATGAAATATTAAAATCTAATTAAGTATAAAAAATTATGATTCAGTAAATATATTAACCTGCCTCTTAGAAATAAACAAAAAGTAGTGTTAACTAGTGTTAGCTAGATTAATCCAATATCGTACTTGTGGGATCATCTCCATTTATGTTTTTTTTTTTGCAAGTAAACCTTGGGATCTGATTAATAAGATGTAATAAATGTGATTTTTTAAAGTACTTTTTTTAATAGAAATTGATTAAAATAATATTTTTTTAGTTTTTAAAATTTATTTTTAACATAGGCATGATATATCAAAATGATACAAAAATATTAAAAACTTAATTTAAAGTATAAAAAATCAGTTCAATAATGACAGCCCAAATAGAACCTAAATCCAGACTAGCCGCCTTATATTTATGAAAAATGACAAACTTAAATCAGATTTTGTGATATATATGGAATCAGCTAATTAAAAAAGCACATTAATGATTTTCTTTATATTCGACACTTATTATAATTAATGATATAAACAAATATTAACTCAATCGGCTATCTCAGCTAAATAATAACAACGAGTGATTCGCCAAAGTGGAAGCGGTCTTTCTCTCGGAAAGGGTGAAAACACACACAAATTCAATCATATTAATATTTTCGTTAACATCCATGTCTAACAAACAGACAAACTATATTTATATATATATTCCTAATTTACATTGCATTATGATCGATGGGGGCCTTGAGAATTGTCGTTAGTTCAAAGTCTACACAAAGGCCAACTGGCTGCACAAAGATAAGGGAGATTGCAACGAAGCAGCACATAAAAAATGGTGATCGAAACATGATTTCTGACTCCGTCAAAGAACACGCACGATCGGCAGCCAGTGAACTGGGGATTTATGGATTTGTTAAAGTTGAACGGTAGGCAAAGCTGCTTTAAGTCAATGTCAAGCCTGTCGATTGGCATGGACCCCGAGAAGTGAGATCTCGTACATCCACTTCAAACCATTGAGTGGTGGCGAGCTAGAACGTAAGGAATGGTTCAGCCACCCTGTATTTCTCTCGGGCTAATTGGTAAAATGACCCAGAATTATTGGTCAAGTCCTTCTTGATCCATAACTTTTTAATTTTCTTATTTTGATTCCTTAAACCATCATATTCATGCCAAATCAATGTGCGGGTTTCGTCGGGCTTTCTCACAAAAAAAATAACAAACAGAGGCACGAGAAAGCATCTTATTTGCCAAGAAATATTTTATTTACCAACTAGCCTTATTCTTGGTTGATGACTTTTAAGTTGGCTTCGGCCTTTTTTTTGACAAAGTGAAACTAGTAGCAAATAAAATTTGACATTACTGTTTGGAGCGGTAGAAAATGGGCTCAAATCTTTCAATATGGGTGACCGGGAAGCTCATCCTCTAGTCCATGATAACTTCTCTTTTTTGTGAGTTCTGGGCTCTCTACTCCCCTCAAGGGCACGAGGACAATCTCCTCTTACACATTAGCTGTGATTCTATGAGCTTGCTTTTGATGTACTGTTCAAATATGTTTGACAAAGCAAGGATAAAAGTTTTTTCACGTTCATGAACTCCAAAGGTTTAGAATTCAATGCTAAAACATGCAAGGAAAAAAAAAAGGGCAGAAAAACATGAGAGAGAGTGCCAGGAACAGAAATGCCTCCACTTCTTCTACAATTAAAGGAATATTGATCGAAGGTGAATCATGCATGCGGATATCCCTGCGCAGTCAGCCAAGTGCTCAAGGACCATGTCATTTAATATAAATAACGCAGAAAAATTTTAGCATCAAACAATCAATTGAATATCATTGCTATTACAACAAAAGTTACGAATGAAAACATCAAGTGTGAGAGTAAAACAGTGGCACCAGTGATGGCCCCATACCATGAGCATTGGCATGAACAGCTAAATGTTCCTCGATTGAAAGTCAAATCACCAAGACAAAAGGTTCTCACCTGTCTTATCATGAAAAATAAAAAGGAATGATAAGGAATTACCTTGAGCCTTTATGCCTTGAGCCTGCACTCTTAATAAAGATTTTCCGGGTATTCGCCATTTAAGCCATTGTCCACAGCTTTGGCTTAGTTCCAATATTGTCCTAGCTGTAAAAAAAGTTCACCTTCTACCTTCCTTCTTAGGGTAATTAGGAATGTGAAGGCCTCTCCTTCAATTCCTGATGCAGAATGAAGAGAGCCTTTTTATTCCAGAAAGTCGACTGGGACACTAACTCGAAATTGCATAAGAGAGGAATGTGTAGAAAGAGGTTCAGAAGTACCAGGAGACAGGTATTAGCTTATTGTAGATAAGGTAGGTACAGGTGATCAAATTATCATAGATAAAGCAAGTCCACTCCTATTATGGAAAAAGTATATGGTACAGTTATACATGTCCGAGAGAAAACAATACACTTGCATGCAAATGTTCAAGAGAAAACAATATATTTGTTGGGAGATAAATTAACAATCTGTATGGAGATACAGAATAAATGTTATTTTAAACTGTTTGTTTAGCTTGATTCACTTGATGAATAGCTTGGATTTGTAGTTAGTTCTTCAAACACTACAGAGTGCAAGAAGCTTATAAAAAATGAAGTCTAGTGCTTGAGCGTATAAGAGGTTGATTTTGAAGTAAGAGAATGAATAATGGTACCTGATTCTCTAGTTTACTTTCAATTAGATTTTCGCACCATAATACAGAAGGCAGGTAACTCAGCTACCGGGAAATATCACCATGAGTGTTTATAAATGAGCAATAACTTGGCAAAACTGATTTGCTTTGCAATGCCAGATTATATGTGCGTTTTACTTCAAGTGGAGCCCCTTAAATTGAACAGTTGGTGCTGCTTCTACGTTTAGTATTTCTTACATGAAACACAGCAGAAGGTAAGTAAATTTCTGGGGGTCAGTTTTAAAGAGATTACCAGTACAAAGGCCCAATCATTGCCATGTCTGAAAGTAGACTCCATGATTGACAGCAATGAGCACAAGCAAACATGAACTCATCCTCTCCCTCAAGCAAAATCAAACCCCGAGTGATGATTATCAATTCTTCAATAGCAGGCACAAATTGAACCTAAACATGCGCTTCCAAGATTCCAGTTAAAGCTCTTAAACAAAATTCAGTACTAGATTGCAGTACTCAAAGATAATCCAGAGCAATTACCTCACTGACTGTCGAATTAATGACATGCCTCGTAACTTCTGCAGTCCAAGCCAATCTTAACACCATTGCAATAATGTTCAAAGGAGGAAGTAGAATTCAAAGCTCCAATCACAACTAAAATCCACAAAGACATCCACAATAATCCAACTCCAAGCATATCATAAGTGGGATGGGTCGAATCACAGAACTACAAAACAGGTTAAAGCGATTTAGTCATAGTTTAGCAGCAACATGCAATCTTTTTGGTAACCCGCGAGGCATATAAGCCATTGCCACTTGAAAAAGCGGTAAGACAAACTCCAGCACCATCAGTGCTAGGCCTTGGGAAGCAAATCAAGAGATAATTTGAAAGGAACATGAATCTGGGTCATTATCTAACTGCCTTTTTCCAGTGCCATACAAATGACAAAGTAACGCATCGTAGCAATACTATTTCAACTTATGGTTAGTAAAACTATAACAACCTCCTCTCTTTTTTTCTATTACTGTCAGAAGCTTCGATGATTCCTTGAATTCCCTTGAATATAAGAAAAAATACTAGCCCAACAGCAACAATCATGATCAGGACAAACAGAGATATTTTGTTGGTGTACCTTCTAGATTCAATGATGTTTTCAATGATGTTACTGACAACTGGTCTCAAAACGGGGAACCCAAAAATATTTCAGATTGATAACTTGGAAATCAGAAAGAGTAACGTAGGAGGAAGCAACATCAGAAAGACAGCAAGCACAAGAACACAATTATGCCAAATAGAGATCACAAAAACACTAATTCAATATTTTATTGCTAGATATTTTCTCTTCAAGTAGTTTACCTCTCTAGGAGGTTTACAACTCTTTTAATAAACCCAAGAACTAACTAAACAAACTAGGTAACCTGAAAATAAAAGAAAAGCAATAAGTCATACACAAACTAGGAAAACTGCCCTAAATAAAGCTGGAAAAATAATAAAAGAATGCTAAACTAAATAGTAAAGAGAATCATAAACCAACTAGAAAAATATAACAAATCTCGAAAAGTAACTTATGGGCATTATCAAAAGACCTTCCCGTGAAATTTTAACCATATAGGATTCTAGAATCTTTGATACCTGGTTGGATTGAAAATTATGCTCAATAATATAAAACTAGACATTAGGAAAAAATCTCCTACATCAAAAAGCTTATAAGTTTGAGAGAGAGAGAGAGGGCGAGAATATTACTACTTTCTTTTTAAATTTACATGGCTGACTTGAAAAATAATCAAGAATTTATGACACCTTTCTACAACCTGTGAATACACAAATAAAGTTCAAATTAATGGCTTTTCTAAAACGGTTTGGACAAAGACCAAAACTTGGACAATGTCTTGCCAAAATTTTAAAAACTTCTTCATTATCAACTAAGTTTAATAACTGCTAAATTCAAAAGGCAAAGACCTTAAAATCAACTAGAAATCAAAAGAAAAGGAGAGAGAAAAGAAGGGGAGCTGAAGCTATCATGTACGCAAGTAATTTTTTAAAACAATGAACTTACTTGTGGGGTTGGTGTAAAGGAGGCTGAGGAGGAGAAGAAATAGCCATTCTGGAAGAACCATTGATGACAATCCTCAAGGGGCTTGTTAAGTCCAACCTTTGCATCATTGACATGTGAGAATCTCCCGACTGGCTATTGTTATTATTGACAACAATATTAATGTGAATATCTACCATCATTGTTGATACTGGATTTAAGCAAAAACTACATGTAACTACAGCCAATCAGAATAGTGGATTATTCTAGTTAAGAAATGAGAAGTTAAAGAACCAGTAGGTAGTAAATTACACCAGTTAGAAAGCACATTCTGTAGATCACCAGTCAAATGCATCTATGACCACCTTGAAGTCTTCAATGTTCACAGGGAGGTGGTCTATTTCATCACAACGACGCATTCTAAAAAATATATCACAAATAAAACCACAACAAAAGCTCAGAACAAAATGAATACTCATGAGGAAGAAAACCTGTATCTTTTATTCTAAAAAGTCGTTCCAATCTATGCATGAAACCATATCTACAGTAGAACAAACTATGAATCACTAAACAAATTATGAAATCATTATTCAACGTCTATCTTATCAAAGTTATATAAGACCAAAGAAAAAAAGTCCCAAAAAACCAAAAAAAAAAGTTACTTCCCCTACACTAAATAAATAACCAAAAGAAAAAACTTCTTATTCCCAAACAGTCATCAGCGAACTAATCACCCATCGACCGCAACTCATTCAATTGTGCTCTAATCTGATCCTGCACCAACTCCAGCCGCTTGGAATAAACCTCCAACTCCAGTATATGTTGCTTCCTCCACTTCTCATCCATCATCATCGCATCCCCTGCTCCAAAACTCAATGGCATCGCATTCATCGCCAGCCTGCCAACTCCCCTCCCAACACCACCCATTCCTGCTCCCGCCATACTACTCGACAACTCCTTAAATAAAGGCGACAAGCAACTCCTCATCGTCTCCTCAATCACACTCGACACACCCCCATTCCCATCCCCACCCCCACCCCCACCCCCAGTAACATTAGTCTCATTCCCTACAAACCCATCATTCAACACACGATTCTCCTCCATCTTCACACCAACAGATCGCGATCTTGACCTCTTTCTTGATCTAGGAGTAGACTTATGATCCTCAATTTTAACAACAACATCACCATCCATCATCACAGTATGGTTATTATAGTTAGGGTTCCCACCATCATCATCATCCAAATTATTCCCATCTTCATTACTAAAACCTGCAATTTTTCCTGTAGAACTCCAGATCTTCCTCGAAATCTCAAAAGTAGCCTGATCATGCGGGGATTTAAAGCAAAAGTCTTTTCCAGAGTTAATCTTGCTCAGAACATTACGATACTTCTTCTTTAAACGACGTAGTTTCTCAACAAGCTGATTCTTGTTAAAATCGAGTTGGAGTTTCGATTTGATTTGATCATAGAATAAAGCGGTGTCGTTATGGTGATGATTAGCAGTACCTTTTGTGGTGTATTCTAAAAACCCTTGAAGGAGTTCAATTTCATCTTCGTCAGTCCACAATCGTTGAAATAACCGCCTGGTATCATCAAATTGCGGTTTTTTGGAGTCTTGGGAGAGGACTGTCGTTTCAGGGGAAACGCGTTGCCGTTTTGATGCATCAAGTGTAGAATCAGTGGCCACCATGGTGGTGGTGATGGTGGTGGTTGTGACAGCGGGGATGGAGGCGGTGGTGACAGCGGAGATGGAGGCGGTGGTGACAGCGGCGGAGGTGGAGGTATCATCGTCTTCGAGTAATTCTTCGGATAAGACGTCATCATTTTCGGGCAAGGTGTCATCGTTTTCGATTTCCAGATCGTCTTCAAGATCGTCGTTTTGAGATTGGGAAGATTGATCATCGTCATCTTCGTCGTCAACTTCTAGGTCCTGGTCAAAAACGGTGTCATCTTGCTCTGCTGCCATTAGAGCGCGAGAGAGAAAAGGGGGTCTTAGGGTTGAATTTTTGCGCGTTGTACGTTTGTAGATAGGGGAGGGGGGGGGGGATAACAGTCTGTAAAAAGTGTTCTTTTCACCCGGGTAAACTTCAATTGTGATATTATTGATTCATCTAATTTTCGATTTGACCCCGTTAGTTTAACTTTTCCCAAATTAATCTTTATAATTTATAAAGAGTTCTAATATAACCCCCAATCATTAAATAATCTCTTGTTAATTTGTTTTTTTTTAGTCTATTATTATTATTTTAAGCATTGTGATGAGATATTATAGCATATTCGTGGTTTGAGAGGAAAAATATAAGAAAAGTAAGAAAAAAGATCTTAAAAAAGTAAGGCTTTGTTAGTTAATAATAAGATGAGACTAAGTGTTTTTTTTCTTAAAACTTTTGTGAGTACTTGCAAATATTTAGCATGTATCTAATTAATGTTTTTAATCGATATAATTCATTTATATTTAAATACTTGATTTTATTT
>Ga0325403_1004119_pt1 | contig 13464 bp, 7 predicted proteins | sample PopdelMetagenome_19_FD_205665 | JGI IMG/M metagenome (GOLD analysis project Ga0325403, IMG submission 205665) | Populus deltoides microbial communities from Bellville, Georgia, United States - Xylem-PdKOR-R4 | ecosystem: Host-associated > Plants > Phyllosphere > Stem > Wood/Secondary xylem...
GTAATTTTCAAATAAATAGTTCATATTATCGTTCATTTAACTGGTAATCTGTTGTGGTTAATCATTCGTTTATTTTATAATCCTTAATAAATTCTTTGTTTTTAATTTCATAATCATTTTTATCTTCTTTGAATTGCAAGTCATTATAAGCATAGAGTCGTGTGTTTGAATGTTTTTATTAAATAACATATCTCATTTCAGCTGTGTGTGATTTAACAATGTCCCCACAACACCTAGAACGACCCCCTCTTTGTAAAGTGATCCGATGTTCATAATCCGTTTACTTATAATTAAGCATTTATCATAATAATATATTTTATGATAATTTTGTAGAAATTAACAAAAGCCAAAGTATTACAATATACCTAAATAAAACATGTTCTTTACATTTTATTATGATTGCTATAGTGTTTTTTTTCTCTTCCTGTTTTTGGTTTGTTGTGTTTCTTTTTCTTGTTTTTGTTTTTTTTTTCAAAATTATCTTTGTTGATTTTATTTTTTTAATATTGAGTTGGTTAAAAATTTGGCTTTTTAATTTTTTTCATTAAAATACTGTGAATTGCTACAGTGTTTCTCCATTTAGTTTTTTTATATAATTTTTTTCAAAATTGTTTGTCGATTTTATTTTTTTAATATTGAGATGGTTGAGAATTACAGCTGTGACTTTACTAACAAAATATTGTGGATTGCTATAGTATTTCCAAACATGGTTTTCTTTTTTATGATTTTTTCTAAAATTGTATTTGTTGATTTTATTTTTTTAATATTGAGCTGGTTGAGAATTTAGCTTTGTAATTTTTTTAAAAAAACATTATGCATTGCTACAGTGTTTCCCCCACATGATTTGTTTTTCTTTTTTGTGTTTTTTTGTATGATTTTTTCAAAATTATCTTTGTCAATTTTATTTTTTTAATATTGAACTGGTTAGAATTTAGTTTTGTAATTTTTTTCTTTAAAACATTGTGCATTACTATAGTATTTCCCTACATGGTTTTTTTTGTTATGATTTTTTTTAAAATTATCTTTGTCGATTTTATTTTTTTTAATATTGAGTTGGTTGAGAATTATAATTACAATAAAGCTAAATCATGTGCGAAAAGCACTGTAGCTTTTCTCACAAAATATTGTGGATTGCTACAATATCTATCTACACGGTTTTTTTTCTCTTATAATTTTTTTAAAATTATCTTTAACGATTTTATTTTTTTAATATTAATATGGTTGAGAGTTACAATTATAAGTAAGGCTAAATCATGTGGGGATGCACTATAGCTTTCCTCACAAAACATTGTGGATTGCCACAGTGTTTCCAACATAGTTTTTTTTTTTTTTTTTTTTTGTTGTTATGATTTTTTTAAAATTATCTTTGCCAATTTTATTTTTTTAATATTGAACTGGTTGAAAATTTAGTTTTGTAATTTTTAAAAAAAACACTGTAGATTGTTGCAGTATTTCCCCACTAGGTTTTTTTTTATTATGATTTTTTTCAAAATTATCTTTGTACAATAAAGTTAAATCATATTGGGAAAGCACTGTAGCTTTCCTCACAAAACACTGTGGATTGCTACAGGCCTACAATGTTTCTCTACATAGTTTTTTTTTTGTTATGATTTTTTTCAAAATTATCTTTGTCGATTTTACTGGGAAAAACATTGTAGATTGCTACAGTGTTTCCCCTCATGGGTTGTTTTTTTTTTTAATTATCTTTGTCGATTTTTTTTAATATTGAACTGGTAGAGAATTTAGCTTTGTAATTTTTTTTCTTTTTATTAACAAAAAAGCTAAATCAAGTAACAAAAGGCTAAATCATGTGGGGAAAGCGTTGTATCTTTCCTCACAAAAAATTATGGATTGCTATAAATCATTCTATTCAGTCTCTAAGTTTTTTATTACCAACATAATTTTTTTTCCGTCATGAAATATTAGCTCCATCACACCTTTAGTTTCTATTACTTATTTAGCATTGATTCATAATTATAACACTATTAAGCATATTTGTTTCATAGCTCGTGGGCATGCCATCTCGTTTTTATTATATCTTGTGAGTTAAATCACTATTTATTGGAACAATGAATTTATGATTTTATCTATCCATTAAAAAAAACTTAATACTAGTCATTGGTGGTATTTTAATCTTTTTTAAAAAAAAACTCATTAGTTATTACTAAATTGATTGGGGTAAATAAATCTTTTCACATTTCAATTGTACATTGAAACAACTAAAACATTATTGGAATATAAATAAAATAAAACTACAGTCAAAGGATACTTTTGTATTTTCACAATGGTTTTTACATAATTATTATGTCAGATGAGGAGCAATTTGGTATTTCACTAAGTGTGAAATGAAATGACCAAAATTCCCTTAAAAACTAAAAAAATAAAATTCATCTCAATGGGTTTTTTCATCTTTTTTGTGATTTTTTTTTTGTTATTATAAGATAAGTGGAAAGACAATTGGATCTTTTAACAAAGAAAGAAGATAATTAAAAAAAAAATTTATTGGTGTGTGCTACTAGGAGGTGCTCTTTAGAAGGCACATGCGACGCCTCTTAACTACCTAAAATGTCATTATGTCGTGTCATTAGAAATGTCTCTGTGTTCTCTTTCTTTGGAGGCAATAGGTGTTATTTTTAGGTGGCCGATTTGTCGTCATAAGAGCTTTCTTTTTTTTTTTTTCCTATTTGCTCTCTTCACCCCCCTCTAAAATGACAACTTGGCCCTCTACGTTTTTTGCATTTAAAATTCAATCCTTATTCTTTTAGTTTCTAATTTTTGTTATTGGCCTTTTTGTAAATATTTTATTTATTTTTAATTTTATCCTTTAATCTCAATTGGTCATATATTATTGTTTCCAATTTGGTCTTTATTCTTTTTATTTTTATCTTTTTTTCTTAACTCTTTTGTAAATATTTTATATGTTTTTAATTCCATCCTTCAATCCAAAATTATGGTATATTATTTTTACCAATTTGATCTTCATTCTTTTGATTTTTTTTCTTTTGTTAAAGTTATTTTTCTTTTCAATTTCACCCTTCAATCAAAAATTTATTTTTATTTTATATGTTAATTTTGATCTTCATTCTTTTGATTGATTTTTTTTGTTCCTTTTTTCTAAATTAATTTTTCTTTTCAATTTCACCATTCATTAAAATATAAAATTTATTTTCTATTAAAAGTTTGATCCTCATTTTCTTAATTTCTATTTTTTAATCCTTTTGTATAATTAAGATTGTTGCTTCAATTTTATCCTTCAATATTTGATTGATTGAAAATTGAGCTTCATGAGTTTTCATATAAGATGTTTCGGCTCACGGGTTTGAAAAATTAATATGGGTTGATATTTAAAAAAAAATATGATTTTGTTTATTTTTTTTCTATCAGGTTAATTTGATCACATGATTTGGATCAGGAGTTTAGTGGAATAACCTAGGTACCCTGATTATCGGAGTTACAAGATTGTCATGCTAACTCGGATTGACAATTATTGATTTTTTTAGGTCCTTTTTTTTTATCCAATTTCATCCTTTTGTATTTAATGGGCTATGGATTGAACTCCCTCGTTTATTCCCTTTTAAAAAACAATTTTTTTCCAAGTTATCGTGATCACTTTCTTAAAAAAAAACAATTGTCTATCTAATATCATTCATATTTTTTTTCATCATCTAATTAAAAAAAAAACTAACTTATTTAACTCAATCAGGTCTATGACCCAAGTCACAGATTTGTTTTAAAACAAAAACATATTTGCGGTAGCTGAATATTATGTTTTATGCAAAAAAAGAAAATTAGGTGTGCTAATTAATAATATTACTTTTATTTATATTATTATTACGCTTAAATGAGAATGATATCAAATTTAAAGTTTATACAAAAATATATCATTAATATAAATTATTTTTTATTAGCTTAAGATACATTTGATATATATATATATATATATATATATATATATTCTACATTCGGGATACATGAGTAGTTTAAGTTTTTAATAGCATTTTTTTCCTAGTATTTTGGTTGTTGCTTTGTGCATTTTATTTTATTTTATTTTTATTATTTTTTGTATTTAAGCAAATACTACATGAGTAGTTTAAGTTTTTAATAGCATTTTTTTTCCTAGTATTTTGGTTGTTGCTTTGTGCATTCTATTTTATTTTATTTTTATTATTTTTTGTATTTAAGCAAATACTATATTTCCTCTAACATACCTAATAATTACAATAAAAAAAAACATTGTAAAAAACAAAAAAAGCTCATTGAGGGCAATTTTATTATTTTTGCTTGTAAAGGTATTTTGGTCAAATAATGTATATGCATGATAATTGACGAAGTAAAATAAAACTTAAAATTGAATTTAAGCTTTTTCATAATTATTGCAATGGATTTTGAAGGTGTCATCACCTAATTTTTATAAATAAGAGAACTAATGACAAAAAAAAAATGAAGTTCGTGTATTAGCCCAAGTCTAATTTTAGACAATATAAAAAAAATATCCATTAATTTAGAAAAGAAATCTGAAGAGGGAAAAAATTAAAGAGGAAGGTAGTCCTTAACTTTAGAAGGATACACACACACACACACACATAAAAACCCTACAAAAAACTCTCTTTGTACACTTGAACTATCCAAAGTCTGTCGCACTTTTTCTCGTTCACCAAATCAACAATATAACCACCCAATTCCGATCACCGATGAGCTCCTACATGTGCAGGTAAGTTTTGGGTATGTTTAGTGTACTCTTAAGTTAGGTTTTTGTACTGTCCCTCGATGTAATTTATCTTGCAATTACAAATTCACTCTAAACTTTTCAATTGTTGCAATTAAACCCTCTTTTGATTTGATCAAAATTTAATTGGTACGAAACTGAAAGTTTTATTCTCATTCATGTTAATTTAAAATTTGAATGATATCTAATTATAACCTAAAAAATTGAATTGGAAAACTTTTTATTTAGACATGGGTTAAATTAAAAGCGCATAAATTCTAATGTAAAAAGTTTTTCTTGTTAATATACTTTCATTTAAGTTTTCTAATTTTTTAAATAGTAGATTTGAAGTTTAATTAATTAACACGACACAAAACTCAACTTAAATTAATTTTGTAACATACATTTTAGTGTTAACTATATTTTTTTTAAATGTGTATTTTTAGAAATCATTAATCTTAAGTTTAAAAATATATTAAAGGTCATAATTAACAAGAATAATTTAGATGATTCTCCCATGAATAATGACTCCATTAAGAAGTATAGGGTTAGGCATGACATTTTTTCTATTATTTATAGGAATAATTTTCTTTTGATGGAATGGATTTGCTTATTATGTGCTTTTTTTTTATTTCATCTTAATTGCTCATCATGTATTAAACATCAAACTTGTTAAATTTGATAACCTGCACACACTTTGGTCCATAAACCTAAGATTAAACGAAGAGAGATGGTATTGGAGGGACTACGGCCCCAGATTTCATGCAACCAATCTCTCCACTTACATGAGAAATTTGTTTTCATGAGCAAGGCTTTTCGAAGGCATACTGCCTGATAACCTTTACATTTTTTTTTTAATATAGTAATCGAGAGAATTATATAAAAAAAAACAACCCCATCAAGTAAAAGGGGGCTGAAAGAAAAAAGAAGAATACAAGGGAAACCTGAAAAATGAAAGCAAGACAACGAGAGATCCAACTAATTAGTCCAGTTCATGATACATTCAAGATTTCTAAAATGATCGGAGTATGTGAGTTAAAATTTCTAGCTACATAATTGAATCAAAAGGCCAAACGGTGAAAGGTATGGTAAAAAATCACATCCCAATCTAGGGCCTTGAACTTGAATAATAAACGGTTGCGCACTATCCAGATAGACCAGTACAATCCTTTACAGAGAAGGGTAATGGCATGATGCTAAAAATTTTCTTTGACCAAGTCGGACCATTCCTGAAGGTTATGATTTGGGTCTTTAGGTAGACAACATAAACACCCAAACCAATTCCAAGAATCTACCTCGGAGAGACCATATTATAGGACATAGATGGAAAAGATGATTTATAGTCCCAATCTCCTAGCAGCAAAAAGGACAAAGAGCTTCCTTATAAATAATAATCCTAATCTCAACTACAAAAACCTTTTGTACTGAGATTGTCATTTAATATGAGTCACATGAACACGCCCACTTTTGGAGGGGCAAACCTTTTCCAAAGCAGAACGATGGAGGAAGGATTCTCTGAAGCAGAGAGGCTATCAAGAAGATGGCAACCTGAGTGAACTGAGCAAACATCGGAGCTATAAAATATCCATATCTTGATGTCTTCACCTTTAGAGAAGACCAGATTATGCTCCACCTCTATAATTAAGCTTTCCTGCATACAAAGTTCACAGGATCGAATAGATCTCCTGGAAGACAGGTTGGACAAGGAATCGGTCAGGCTATACACATCTGCAAGGCTTATTGATTGTTGCAGGGAGAGGTTATAAAGTCTGAGAAACAAGAGCTGGAGAGGGGTTGCAAAGCCCAGCCAAGAGTTGATCCATAACCTGATGTTTCTCCCATCACCCACCTTGAACCCGACATTGGATTACAGAGGAATGTCTATACTTTCATTTAAGGAGATAGCTAAACCATGTCATGCCATGCCATGCCAATACAAAGATAGAACACAAGAAGCCCATTTGCAATTTTAGGCTGATATTTTCAAAGGATGAGGTCTTGCCAACCTCCTGCCACTCCCTTATCAAGATTCCATAGCCATTTGAAAAGCAAAGCTAAATTTTTGTTATGAAGAGATCCTAGCCCGAGACCACCAAGGGGTTTATTCTTGATGACCTTCTGTCAAGCCACTTTGCAGATACCATGTGAATTTGAAGTACCCTTCCAAAGAAAAGAGCAATTGATAGAAGAGATGACTTTAGTAATACCTTTTGGCATAGGAAAAATAGACATGTAATACAAAAGCAGAGAGCTTAAAACTGATTTGATCATACACATCCTTCTAGCCATGCTCAGAAACTTTCCTTTTCATATGCTTAACTTTGCTATGATTGTGGACAACACCGGTTTCCAAGTAGAGAGCCTACTTAGATTGGCACCAAGAGGCAGCCTAAGGTAATTGACCAGGAAAGTATCACTACGATAGAAAATTACGTTTGCCAGACCTGAAGTGTAGTCGTTTTCCAAGTTAATTCCTATAAGTGAACTTTTATATAAATTAACTTTTAGGCATGAGATGATCTCGAACCAACGAAGTATGCTCTTCACATACAAAAAAGAGGAGTAATCATTAGGCAGGAAAATTAGAGTGTCATCTGCATATTGCAGATGAGTTATGTGATGTCCTGGAGAAGTCTGTAGGCCCTTGAAATAACTCGAATATGATGCCTTGTTGAATAAAATTGTCAACCCCTGAACTGCTATGTCAAATAGGAAATGAGAGAGAAGGTTCATTTGCTGAGACCTCTTTCAAGACTGAATTCTTTGTTAAGGGAGTCGTTTATCAAGATGGCCAATTTAAAGGTAAACAAGCATCCGAAAACAAGTTTCCTCCAATGAGAGCCAAAACCCATATAACCCATACTAGCATCAATATGCTCCTACTGAATCGAGTCGAAGGCTTTATGAAAATCTACCTTTAATAAGAAATCATGCTCATTCTTGTTGCAAATGCCATGGACAACCTTGTTTGCTATCATAAACCCATCTAGAATCTGAAGCCTGACAATGAAAGTTGACTAGTTTACACTAATCACATCTAGCAAAACACTTCAAAGACTAGTGGACAAGAGCTTTGCCACTATTTTATGTAACCCGTGTATCAAACTAATCAAATAAAATTGGGAGAATATGTTCGGCCCCTTAGTCTTCAGAATCAAAGTCACAAAGGAAGAGCTAATACCCTTGGGTAATTTTCCAGTTTTGAAAAATCTTTGACCATCACAAAGACATCTGAGCTAATAAGGTTCAATACCTTTTTATAGAAGGAAAAGGTGTAACTATTAGAACTGGGAGCTTTTGAATCATCACAGTCCCACTGGTTTGCTTCACTTCCTCCATTGAAGGAGGTCTTTCTAACAAAATTGAGCTAGCCTCTAAAATTTTATTGAACCCTGAGCCTTCCATTTCAATTTTTTTACATTTTGGCTTGGCAAACAAAGTGGAGTAGAAGTTAACAACGCCCTCTTTGATGTCGTTTAAAGAGACTAGGTATCTACCATTCTGCTCTATCTAACTAAAGTGGTTATGACCTTTCCTTAAACTTGCTGATAGGTGGAAGAAACGAGTGTTCTTGTCCCTTATTTTGCACCAATTTTGGCAGGATTTTTACCTTTAGATATCCTCAATCTTCCTGCCAGCCTCCCAAAGCTCTGAATGCAAACCCTAGAGCTTTGTTTTTTCAGTCGCAAATAGGGGACGCACCTCGCTTAAATCTTTGAAGGTTGTAATGACATTCTGAATGTCTAAAAGTTTTAAATTCTGATCATTGAAAGTGGATTTGTTCCACTGTCTCAGCCTTTTTCCCAAAATCCCCAACTTCTTAACTAATCTATAATCGCCTGAAAATTCCTTATAGCTATAAGACTAGAAGACCTCAAAATCAGCTAAGAAGGAAGGGTGCGATAACCAGCAGTTTATAAAGCGGAAAGGCTTCCAACCCCCGTCAACCTTAAAGTTTTGAAGAAATAGAGTTTCAAGTATCACCTACCATGGTCGAACTTGAGTGGGAACCTTTAACGGAGTTAGGATTAGCTAACCTTGCCTTAATCGTCCTTAATTAAACTTAGAACCTTCCCTTAAGTTACCTCTAAATCATGAAGCATGTTGTACGTGCATTTTACGAGCTATATTAAGACGCCTTTTCTCTCTACCTTTTTTTATAGCACTCAACTTAACAAGAGCATGTCTTTTGGATTTCTAACAGGATGGTGCCAAAGACTAATATGACTACCAAGGAAGTACCTAATGAGGCATTCGTCATTGAAACTGAAACTCTCCAACAATAAGAAAGAGATTGTCGAATCATGAAAGTCATGTGCCAACCACGTTAAAAATCACTAAAAGACCAATGACGTGTCCCAACTATGGACCATATTTGAGAGATTGAGCATACATGATCATCTAGCATTTGAGAAGTGCTTTAGGTGAATGACTGACTTGTTGATAGTTTCTGTGCAAGATGATGCTATCCTAGAAATGGTTTCTTATTTGGAACATAAATTATTTTTGCTTCACTTTCAGTTCAACTAATCTCACTCCTACTATGGAAGAATACCAATCACTATTAGAGTCTCCAAAGCCATTGTATAAAAACTACACTTACTATTCTAGTGAACAAGCACCACAACGATTGGAAGTTCAATTGTGTTTGAAAGTTACTACATTTAAGCCTCACATGGGAGGAGAAACCAGAGGATGGTTATGGTTACCATGAAAGTCTAAATTTGACAAAAAGTTGAGTAACAAGGATGCGAATAAAGGATGGTTGAGGATCATTGCTCTAGGGATCTTTGGATTAGTTTTGGTCGTTGCATATACCAATCTAATTGACTATGAGGCTGGTTCAAGTCAAGACCTAAAATGTTAATCTTGTATAGGCAATCATTTTATAATCTATCTAAATTCTAAACTATATTCAGAGGCTTGGTTTATAATATAAAGCCTACTATATCTACATTCTCTCTTGGTTGGCTTAGGGGAAGGAGTATCATTCAAGACTTTTATTGCTATCATTGAACATATATGATCTTAGAAAAATAGAAAGGTGTATACCAAGATTTGAAGTCGGATCAAATAGTATAGAGAGTAAAAATCCCTTGATTTAGACCTGCCTAAGACTACGTGGAGTGGGAGGACCTTTATGAAGCAAAAATCCCTTGATCTTCAACCATAAACTATTAAAGGATATAAATAGCATGAAATAAATGGGGCTGGCTCCTCATATATATCCTGCCCAAGCTATATATCATTTTACAAAGAAGCATAGCTGCGGACAACTCTCAAAATTTAGAGGGAAAAAGCATAATGGTGCAACAAAATTCTTCATGAAAAACTCAAAACTAAGATGGCTGAGGTGACTCATAAAAGCATAAGATTGAAAATGACCGTGGAAAGCTAAAGATCATCCAAAGCGACATGGGCAAGGAAATAGAGCTACTCAAGTGAAAGAAACAACATTTGGGACAAAAAGTGTGACGTTGAAAGGTGAAGAAGATAATACTAAAAGAACAAAATCAAGAGTTGATTGAGCTCATTGCAAAACTTTGCCAAGAAAAAGAGAAATTTTCTGCAGAGTCAGCCAAATAAAGGAATATGCAAGTTAGGATGAATGCTTTAACAAAACATATGGACCAGCTAAAAGAGAACTTAAGGAAAATAAGTACAAGAAAATGAAGCTCAATGTAGCAAATCCAAGCACGTTGAAGAAGAGTTAAAAGCCGTTAAAGGGTGATATGAGAAGAAGATAGCACAACTTCTTAAACAAACAGCATATCTCACTCAATTTAGGGCAAAAAACTTGGAACAAGTCTGCAAGTACGAAATCATAACTGTCAGGGTTACTCATGAAGCTTAAGTCTTGAAGGATATAGCTCGAAATATAGATGGAGGATCTATGAAATATGATCAGCATGTCATAGGAATTTATTTAGACACCATTATAGTGATTTGTTATATGAATCAGCATATAATAAACAACTTCCTCCTCCTTCTAAGGGACCAACTTAAAAAGATTTGAACTTTAAACATCTCATGAATAAAGTGGTTGGATTTTAGCTTTATCTTCTCAATCTATTTAGCAATCTTTTAAGGCACTGTTTATTTTTAATTTTAAATATTTGCGTTTGAGGTACTACATAATCTTAAATAAAAGCACACACAAGGCTAAACAATTAAATGTGTTTGGCTTGGATGTGTGGTAGCTTTTTTTCAAAGGTACAACACCCTTTAAGCATAAACCACACCCTCAAAAGCTAAAAAAACATGCTTTTTATATGGATTTCACAAGAAAAAGCTAAAACTACCTTCCATCCTACATTTCCCCTCCGACTAGCCTTCTCATGAAAACTCTTGCAGGGATCTCATCGACGATATGGATAGCAAAATACAGTAGAACTTCATCATCTATGGATACCCCTTTAAATTCGAGTCCCTCAAAAATTCATTTAGTCTTCTTCGCACCTTACTCTTACCATTGGTGTTTTTTAAATTTCCCGAGCATTCTTCATCCAGTGCCTTTATTGATCCAATGCTTGAAGCTTAATTGGGTAAAGGGTTCATACTCACGTTCAGAGTTTCTTTGAATGTTATCCACCTAGCTTTAATCAACTACATAAACATTTTCTTTAAGGCACTGCACGTATGAATGTTATATCCTGCAACACCAGCATAGTACTTACAAATGAGGTCAGGTTTGTACCAGTTAGGGTAAGTTAGCTGCAAAGGTGTCAAGGGTTCGAGAGCTACATGTTTGATGCTCAATAGCTTTTGATACATCTTATTTAAAGGCAGCAGTAATGAAAGTAGTTGTTCCTTGACTCCTTGGTAGTTTTTCTTTGGGAAACTTTCAGTTTGGTTTTTGGCTTGGAGATTTTAGGGCTCAGGTTTTCTAGCAGAAAATGAAGGGTTGAAATTGATATTGGTAATTTGGGATAAAAGGGAGGGAGTGTGGTAGTTTTGGAATTGGTTTTTCCTATCACTATAGTCACCTTCAACATGGTAGTATATTCTTGCGTTGTTAATAAGAGAAGCTTGCAAAAGTAATTTTTCTTTGTTCATGGTCAGAGTTTTTTAAAGTTGCAAGAGTGCGAGCATGTATCTAATAATTAGTATCAATATAGCAGATTTTAGCTTAAATTCTGAATCTATTTATTGAAATTCAACAGTGTTTGGCAGAGGTATTTGTTGTTTTTTTCTTAAAAAATCATCAGAAGTTCACAAGAAATTATTAGTTAGATGTTCTGAGACCATTCAACATATTTGCATGAGTATTTTAGCCCACAACAAAACCATTACCTTTGTCTAGCTCACGAAAATTATGTAAATCCTAGGCGCCAGACCCAAACTACTTAGGTCTGGTAACCACGCCAGGCCCAAGCACCATGTGTCTAGAACCACGTCGGTCCTAAGTGTCATGGGTCTAAAAGGCATAAAATTTTAACTTTTAGGTTGGGGCTTCTTTTGTCTTTAAAAAAAAAAAAACAGTGAAGATACAACAATACCTCTAAGGGGGTGAAAAATATCCATGTGTTGAGAGGCTTCTCCGTCTTTTTTTTAATTAAAATAGTTCAAATACAAAATTACCCTTGGGTTTCAAGAGAAACAAGGTTGTATGTAAAGGTGTTTTCATCATTTTAATATAGTTTTATTGTAAATATCATGTGGGGTTGCCAGATCCAGATGCTTGGGTCTAGCACCCATGTCAAGCTGTTAGACCCAGGCGCAGGTCTGGCATGGCTTCCAGATTTAAAGCCATCGGGTCTGGCATAGCTTCTAGACCCAAGGTGCTTAGGTCTACGCTTGGGTCTGACATGGTTGTTAGATCTAAGTAGCGTGGATCTGCACTTGGGTCTAGCAAAGAGTTGAGTGGAGGTTTAAAAATTAACCCACTTGGTTAGATTTAATAACATTATTAAAACATTCTTCATACTCTTAATATTTTTTATATTTTTTTAAATTGATATTAACTCGCTGTAGAGCGCGGGCCAATATACTAGTAACATTCTAAAAAATAAAGGTTTCGTGGTTTGGAGTTGAAAATTAAACTTTATAGTGGGATGCGTCCAAAGTTTATACAAATCTCCATTACAATTGTTATTTGAAGGATATTGAAGATGCTCTAAATTAGCTAATAAACATTCCTTCTAATATTTGGGCTAGGTATTTTTTTTATAATGAAGTTAAGATTGAAAATATAAATAAAAATTTAGCCAATTGTATACCAATTATTATGTTATTGGAGAAGTTTAGGTTAAAACTTATATTGTATACCAATTATTATGTTATTGGAGAAGTTTAGGTTAAAACTTATACGTAGATTTCATGATAAATTTGCTCATGCTGCAAGTTAGGAAACACATTATATGGAATTTTTTTAATTGTTTAAAGATTGTGAGAACTTGAATATTGTGGATCCTTTTTGTTGTTATTGCTGGTTTAGATTATGGATTTAACTTTATTTAATATGCATGCTTTCACAATATTTAATATTGACATTTCATGCATTTTGTTTACTAGTAAATACATTTATTTCATTTCATTTGTTCATGTTTAACAACATCATAGTTAGAAACATTAACATTATACATATTAAATTAGCTACCAACAACAGCTTTACAGTTGCAAAGCTAGCCTTCATATTGTGACTTTTTATTCAAACTCTATGTAATTTATTTTTTATTTTCTTCACTTCATCTAGTATTTGATCGATATCATTAGCACATCCTCTCTTGTTATGAATATATAAACTTTACAATATAAAA
>Ga0325403_1004120_pt1 | contig 13461 bp, 7 predicted proteins | sample PopdelMetagenome_19_FD_205665 | JGI IMG/M metagenome (GOLD analysis project Ga0325403, IMG submission 205665) | Populus deltoides microbial communities from Bellville, Georgia, United States - Xylem-PdKOR-R4 | ecosystem: Host-associated > Plants > Phyllosphere > Stem > Wood/Secondary xylem...
ATTATATAAAAAATCTATGTAGTTTTTTCACATGTATCATCAAGCCAAGAACAATAAAAAGTATGAGAGATAGGAGAATTCTGGGGAAGTAATCCAAGAATGGATGAAAATACAAACGCGAAGTAACATATAAGGTTGAAAATTGATCATTCACATCCAAATTCAACTAACAATGTCAACAAGGTGAGGATAATGTTATACTGTTACAAGCTGTCTTAAATTTCAACATTCATCAGAAAAGAAAATTCAACAAGTTCCTGCAGTGGAAATTGTCAGGCAAAAGCATGGCCTCATTTCACTCTTTAAAGCGAGAAAGGGTTGAGGGACTTGGTCCTGATACGCGGATCTCCTCCCTAAGTTCAGCAGTATCAGTTTCCCTGTATATGGCTGGGTTGCCATGTTGAAGTTCCTTTATTATCCCATATTGCTTCAGGTTTTTTGCTGAACTCGGATAGAGAAACCATATAATTGATATCCGGGGTCCGAATTCTCCAGAAAAAACTCTATGCCGAGCACTTCTGAGCTTGTCATTGGTGATGAGCTGCAAATGAAGACCAAAATCAGGTCATCAATTAATATCACACTGTAAAATGGTTATAAATGGAAAACCTGCAGAAAAAGAAAATGACAGATCAAAACTTATTTATGGAGCGTAAAAGTAAGCTTTTATGAGCTAATTCAGAATCTTAAGAGGCTCCTCCAACTTTTGTAGGAAAAGACTTGAATCATCAACTCATGCAAGTTGATAATGTTCCCTCAAATCTTCAAGGTCGTCGTTGATAATCTTGCAGAAAAGGTTACAAAACCTCAAAATATCACAGGTGATTCATTGAACAGACAATTCTTGACGTTGATAATACAAAAACTATCCCATAATTGTCTTCTGCGTGGATGAAGAGAATATTCTCTTAGAATAAACCATTGAACACGTAATTGCACATACAGTATTCATCATTTTGTATTGGTCAGAACAAGAGGCAAAGAACAGTTTAGGAGCTGACTACCATCGTCGTCCTACTCTGAGCTATTCCCCTTCGCCAGTTAAGTCATGTGATCTGCTGTACATGGGGTAAATAATACCCCTATCACGCACTCATGGGAGAAATACGATGACCATTATAGTTTATACTAAAACATGTTTTCGAGGCCCTGGCTACTACTCACGTTGTATTTCTTTTATTATTCACCCTTCTCCTTCCTGACTTGAACATCGGAGCAAGCATCCTTTAAAACACAAATGAACTAGGTTACGGCCTTTCTAGAACAAACCAGTACATTGTCAGACGCGTGAAGCCTAAAATATCCTTTGGTGTTTTTATCGGGCATAGTTTTCATCAAGATCTCAACATTTTTTTTACCTGCATGAAGTCTCCTATAATTACTATAAGTGCTCCCTGCACAGGGGTGACATCAACCCATTGATTCTGATGGAGAACGTGGAGGCCACCCATGTTGTCTTGCTGAAGTAGAGTCAGGAAAGACGGGTCTGTATGATTGCTGGCACCCATTGTGAAGCCTGGTTCTGGACAAGGTGGGTAATAGTTGCAGACTATAACTTGACTTTCAATGCATTCTATGCTCGAAAGGTAGTCAGGACGGAGCCCGAGAGCCTCTGATAAGACTTCAGAAAGTATCTTGCTGATTCTTTTTATGTGAGTGTTGTATCCACTTATCTCTTCACTGGGAGACAAATTAAATTAAATCTGGTAGTGAAATCTCCAACGAAATTTGATTTGAGAGGGAGTTTTGGTTCTTATATTACAAATTCACATTACCTTAAAATGTCAGGAATGAGTTCAGGGTCTAGTTTGCCATCCTTAAAATAAAACATCGCTGAATCCTTCCAAACTGATGGTTTTATAGTCAGAGACGATACTCCATAGTAGAACCTCACTGGTTTTTTCTTGTCACGTGAGTACAGCTCCTTCTTCACCTCCTGAGGTTGTTCATGGAATCTTTTCGCACCTGCTAGCATCCCATCCATGACCGTAACTGGAATTCCATGGTTAACGATTTGAAAGAAACCTCATTCTTCTGATGCTTTGCGGACCTCATCGACCACCTCTAGTCGCCGAAAACTTTTGAACCCTTCCAGGTCTATGATCGGAAGCTGAAGGGTGATGCTATATATTGATAATCTCGGACGATAACTTCTGGACATCCTCCGGTGGGTGCACAAAGAACCTGGGAATCTTGGTCACACCAGAGTCCACTAGTCCCTTAACACCAGCTTTTGTTGCATCAAATGCCTTCACTTCTTCAGGAATGGAACTCGTAGCATTGGGTATCATGACTTCCATTTTTGCAAAATAGTGGATGGCAGTGCTTTTTTCTTTTTCTTGGTTTTGGTAACAGAACTGGATGGTGAGTAGTATATGATGATGAATCCAATTAAACAGAGCTCTTAGATGGTCAAAAATCAAGCCAAAATTTTTGTAAAAAGTAATTTTTTTAAAATAAATAATGAAGATGTGAGGTGGTCATATATAATCCAATTATCCAACCGAAAAATATTGCAATATGAAGACGTCATGAAAGATTTGATAAATATCATTCTCAAATATTGTAATGGATCATGTGCCAGACGTAATTTTTTGTTTTATTTTTTCCTATTTAATTTCATATTTTATAGCTTTTAATTTTCTATCTTTTTGCCTTTCAAATCGAGTTCAGAGATAGATCATTTTTAATTTATTATAAACCTCTTTTATGAGGGAGATGTTGAGAATAATTTTATTTAGATATAACAATGAGACGAAGGTTCTTTCTGTGTTTTTTTACTCTTTGTCTAGCTTACGAAACAAAAATATTGTTACATGGAATGATCCAATAGCTAACTTTATCTTAACTTTTCTCTTCTTGTCTTAATTAATCATGAGATTATTGAAAATTTATTTAATTAACATGATTTAAATAAATTATAAGTAAATAAAAGATTAATTTTAAAGAATTCTTAATTTTTTTTATATTTAATTTCTAATTTATAATGATTAATCAAAGATCGATAATAATAAGAATTATTTTTTATTAATTTATTAATATTTTAACTTTCAAAATTCAATATAAAAAAAGAGATAAATGAAGAGTTTCGAACTTGAATTTTTCAGATTTTTTCATACTCTTCATCACCTTATATTTTAGTGATTTTTTCTTGTTTTAAACTTTGATTTTCCTCCCAAATCTAAAACTTATGTTTATCTTATTGAGAGATATTTGAGTTTTGTATTATTATTTTTTTATTCAAATAAAATTTTATTTAGAAATATATTTAAACTAAGATGGTAATGTTAAAGTCTTGAGAGGTATATTGCAAATATTATAGTCGCACAAGTGATGAATAATAAAACTTTAAAAACAAAGAAATCATTATATATAATAATAAAAGTTTCATTACTTTAAAGTACTTTAATAAGTAAATTTTTTTATTTTAAATATAGATATTTTCTTTATTGCTACAATTCTATTATTATTTTTATGTTGAAAGTATATTTGTTATTAGTTATGTTTTTATATGCTTAAATTTTTAAATATGTATAAACTTTAAGTTTTTATTATTGAATATATTTTATTGAGCATACTTTCATACTGATGAACTAAATACTTTGCTCATTCGAATCTAAATATCATGCAAGATCTGATCTGCCAAATCTCCTCATTCTGTAAGGCTTCTCTTATTGGTTTCCTTTGTCTTGTCACATAATTGAATACATGAAATTTTTTATATTATTGTTGTTGGCTACGTTAGTTGTCACATCTTTCACTTAAGTCCAAATAAAATAAATGAAATAATAAATTAATTAATTGAGTTGGAGTAGGAATTGCACACTTTAGTCCAAACTTGATACTGATATAAATTAATGTGGTTTTTTATATAGTTATTTTATTTGATGAATATAGGATAGGTCATAAATGTCAAAATCCAACCTGAATCCTTAATTGAAATCTAACCCAAAATATATATATTTATATATACACACACTTCAATATATATATATATATATATATATATATATATATATATATATATATATATATATATATAATTGGATAATGAATACTTAAATAGATATCCAAAACTTGATGTATATAATATGAATATTTAAATTTTTACCTAATAAATAATAGATAAAAGTAGCATAATGTAACAAAAAAATTGAATATATTGAATAAAATTAATAGTCTTACTTTACATTAAGACATCACATGGAATCAACTTCAAACACAGATATGTGGAAGAACATAACTAGCATGAGCTTGTAATGAATAAATACCAAAGTGAATTTTGATGGCTTTGGAAGAAAGAAGGTAGTCAGGAAACGGAGGAAAAGATGGAGTTGTAATCGTGTGAACCTAATGGACGCCTGAAATTCTTCTATGGCAATGTATGAAATCACAATTAATTTTTTCGGATGGTAACTTAGTCTTTGAACTTTTTATGTAGAAGCTAGCATATTTGCAAAACATGAACTTGGTTTAAGTCTACCTCATGCGTCGGGAAGTTTGGCCTTCAATTTCTTTTTTAAGAAATCAAAACATTGTTATATATATATATATATATATATATATATATCAATGAGTTAAGAATCGAGTTTTCAAATGAGTTAGTGAATCCACTTATATTAGTTTAGAACTCGAATCGACCAGGTTTCGAATCGATTTATCACGATGATCCAGGTTTTACAACCATGGAAGCTAGAATGATAGTAACTTTTATATAATTAGGTTTATTTAAGTAATACTATATTATTGACCTGCATTACGTTACGTGTCAAATTAAATATTTTTTAATTTAAAAAAAATTAAACCGTCTAATATAACTAGATGGATATAACAACAAATCAAATAACCAGTAAAAACATATTTCAACTAAAAACAATTATTTAGATGTAAGTTTTTTTAAAAAAAATGGAATGAAATGCAAAATACCATCCGGACTCTCTTCTTTAAGAGATTTTTTACTGGAACGAATTAATCTTGTCTTGCACAGAACAGATACATCATAAAATGACTAAAATGGGCAGGACAGCACGGTCGGAACTCTTGTCAGAGGCACTCGGATTTCATAGCGACTGAATTGTTGGTCTGCCATTATTACCAGGCTCGTCCTGAACGGCTGAACCTGACTTGACGCTGGGTGCCATCAACCACACAGACATCTTTTTCAGAGAGTATTTCTGCATGCAGGAAAACATGGGTGACCTCAAAGTTAGTCATCAAAATCAACGGATTGATGTTCCTCTAGTGCAGGGAGCTCTTGTAGTAAATTTAGGGGACTTCATTTAGGTTCTGTTTTTTTATATTTTCAGGCGCCTGTCAAAGGAAGTTGCTGCTATAAAGCTTGTTTCCATTCGAGCAGAATGGTTGGCTGAAATATCCTTTGAAGTTTTTCCCATCTTTTACTAAAGCTGTCTCTTTTACTGCTCTGCTGTTTGATTTTCTGCAGTCTTCTCCAGCCTCATTCTTTTCGTTTCTTTGGGTTTTTTTTCCCGGTTTAGTGACGGTATCTCCGATCAATCATAACAATTTTTTAATTTTTTATTGGTAAACCAAAAGATAACAATTTTATTGTAAACAAAATTATTGCACGTCCCACTCGAATCTGATTGGCATCAAGGCCGGAAGTTAGACGAACATGAATCAAGTCAAGACACAACGTGAATTAATATTTCAATTTGTCTTTTTTGTTGTAGGGGTTGCTAGCTAGAGGGACTATCAATGTTGTTGAGTATTGAATGTCTGTCCTTTTGTTTTTCATTCAGCTAATTACAATGACTACAAGATCCAAACTTTCTATCCATTGTCTCCCTCCCTTCTTGTTGGAGTGTTTTTTTTTTTTTTTATTTACCTTGTAGAGAAAAAAGTAAAATAGTTCAAAATATATATTTATAGATCTCACATAATTTCACGAGCTAGAAGTGTTATCTGCGACTCGCATGTTACAATCAACGACTGCAACTTGTGAGTCACGTATAACAATTGTGACTCAATCAAGAAACATGTACAAGGTAATTATTTCCAGCCTCTAACTCCCAGTTAAAAAACCACAAATTCACATAACCAACCTCAATGATCGCATAACTTCAATCACAATCTAGTCTCAACTAACACAATCAAACACAAAATGTAACTATATCCATGTCATATAATAAAATGAAAACAATTCAGTCCCAACTAATTCTTATATCATTATATCATATAATATAACTACATCTAAAAATAACCCTAGCTTGTGGACAAGCTTGGGGTGCTCGTATAACTAAACCTTGCAATAATGTAGTAATAGTGACAATGTGACGAGATATGAGAGGCGAGAGACAATAAGCAGATGTTCAAAATTGTCTAGTGTGACTGAAAGGGTGATAAGACTACACTATTTCCCTAGCATGTCGCAACAACAGATTTAGGCATCAAGTTGAACTTTCCTCACAAAAAAAAAAAAAAAAATGAAAGCACTATATGGCATTTCATCATATAGAGCATGGACCCAAAAACAAGATCACAGCTCTCCTTTTTGCTATGAAAAGATTGCACAGGGATGTGGAAGAGAAGCTGAGCCCCAGTATATCAAAATTTGAACGCACAAGTGCAAAATAATTCACAAACCAAAGTCCAATCGAGCTCGTTTCAATGCAGATTCCACCCTCTCATAAAATTCAGGTTCCAACTCCTTGATTTCTTCAAGCGTCCTCAACTCGTGTTCATCTGCCTGCAGAGAAGAAAAAACATTCTATTAAAATTTCAACCCACGTTCCAGTTTAGCATGCCCAATTCCAAGTAGTTTATTTCATAGCAAAGGTATCAACACAGGTTAGTTTCATCCTTACAACTAGCAATGCCTGTCAAAAGGAATGGCAAAAGATGTCTTATATTGAATTACTACATCAATTTAAGGATCAGAAGCTTACAGCTTTTGAAAAACCTTTCCAATGAATCATACAAACATACAGTAAAAAGGATCGTTAGAAGATAGAAATAGCAAATTAGTGAAAAGTGACATTAAAGCAAACTAAGCTATGGCTTCATCTTTGGTGTCCGACAAAGGAGCCAAAGGAAAGACAGCACAGTGGTAAAAAAGGCTTATAAGAGAGGCCAAGACATAGCTTTGATTGATAGCTGCAGCTTTCATCTAACTAAGAAGCTGTAAGCTCGAATTCCCCTTATCTGGGTATCAAAAAAAAAAAAGGAAGCTTAAATGATCACCAAAAGGCTAAGTTTGGTACACCATACCATCTCCCATAGATGCTAATGAAAAAAAAAGATAATAATGGTAATTTGTCAACTATTTGCGAGGGGCTGGTTATGGGTGCGTATGAAACTTCTTAAAAAGTTGGAATACTACAGTTTTAATTTTCAAGGAAAAAAATTCTTAAATGCAAAAGAAGCTTCCCTTGATTGTTGAGATGATGATATACACTACTAGATTCATAAAACAAAAGGTTATATGAGAAATATGGCCATTAAAAACAATTCAAATAAATAAACAAACCCGAATTTTCAACATAAACGCAAGATAAGATTAGTGTTAATTAGAAATCCTAAGGAAAAAGATATGTGAGGCAATAAAATGGTAGATAACAAGAAATTTAACAAGGGAGGTGCATGGGAGGAGAACATGAGTAGATGAGCTTATAATGCATCAAAGCCAAAGAAACTGCATATTTTAGACTTCCAAGACCAGCTAGAGCCCCATTATTTGTTCAGAAAAATTAAACGAAGATACCTCTTTAAATTTTAAGAGAATCAAGTTTGAGACGGAAGCTGGCTTCTCCTTGTCCCACCTGAAGAGAAAGAACCAGCAGGAAAATGCACAATCCTTGATAATTAGGTTCAGAATTACCATCCAGGTGACACCAATTGAAGTAAGAGACACACCACAAATGTTATAATGTTTTCAAAGCATATCACTATACATCAAAGATTAAAAAGGTCCCACTGAGCTCTGAAAAGCATGAACTTTCCAGGAAAATTATTGCATATCAATACACTCCATGTGATACTGCACTGCCAGTATAATTTGCAGAAGAATAGTATTGTCTCAATTTTAGATAATAAAAAATCATGACTAATAAATGCTCAAAGGATTTATTATGGAGAAATATACCTCACAAGCATTAACTCATTTACAGATCGCCACATTCCACGTCCAATATCCTTTGCAAACTGATCTCTAGCACTTCGTCCATGCCACAGTTCTTTGGCAACATACATCACTTCCTCAACATCCACCTATAAGAAATAGCAACCAACAATGACAACCTATTCAAGATGATGCAATCCCAAATACCCCAAGGGCACAAGAATCCTACAAACAAGCAGCACATAGGGCTTTTGATACACCAGAAACTGGATGATTTTTGTTTGTCCTCCCTTTTCCTTGTTAGGATAAGTCAAAGATAACTTATTGTTTTATATGAAAGAAAAAATATTAAGAACCAAAAGGAATCACATAAGATATGTATAAAGTACTGTAAAACCCAAGATGATGGTACAATTGCAGGATGGACCAGGATAAGTGCCTTGCATATCACAGGCCTCTATGTGATTGTCACTAGATAAAAACACTTCCTTGAGGACCATGCCCTCGGGCACAAGTCCATGATATAATATTACATGTGGATGAGCAGTCTGCATGAGCCCAAGACAATTTTAACTAGCGGTATTATTGATATTACATAAACCCCCAAACAGGTAAAAAATTTGGCTTCACCCTGGATTGAATGAAGTTTTCGACCAATGGCATCTTTCTATCAAATGAAAACAAAAGCGCACTTTGGCACATAAAACAAAACCATTCCCCTCAACACTCACAATTCTAATGTTTCATTCCTTAAAAAAAAGTAGATAAATAAGAAAAATCAAAGGAAAGAAAACAGTTTTTATGCTTTAAATTCTTTAATAAATCTTGGAACACAGAAAACACAACAAAAGTCCCCAGGCCACAGTGAAACTCAATGTCCACCACCAGCACCCAGGAAACAAGCATCAAAATGATCGTGAAAGAATATCAATTAGCAACTTCATTTCTGAAGGCATTTCCATACCTGGACTTGCATGGCAGTGCCAAACAATGACTCCTCATGCTCAATAAGACGCTGATGAAGCACCCGATAATGATCCAAATCTAAATTTACTATAGGTTCAGGTTGAACATTCAATCCCGTGAGCTGTGTCACAACATAGGAGGCCATGACCTGTCCAAATATAGCAGGGATGGTACCAAGAACAGGTATTATGCGAACCCTAAACCCAGGTACTACCTGATATAGAGGGAACGTGTTAGAATATCAATGCAAAACCATGTGATTGCAAAATGCAAGGAGCTTTTTATTTGCAGCAGCTAAGCTAAATCAACCACGTGATTAAAATTCCATTAACAGTTACTGACAAAAATAGCAAATGTTGCAAATGAAGCAGTAACACTCTCAAGTCTCACCTGATAGTCAGAAGGATTTTCTTCTTCTCCACTTGGTCCCTTAAATGGAAGCAGCTTGGCTTTAGGTTTTTCTAGAGAGAACACAACAGGGATGCCACCCTCAATGCCATGATCTTTCCTCAAACGATACCTCACCTAGAAGGCAGATTCTATATTGAGAGTCGCATCCAATACTATAAATAAGAAACTAGGAAAGCAATGATCAATAAAGCAAAATTATGCAGATGAAGAAATCTAGCAACACTTAGATTCAAAGAGAGAATTTCAGAAGCATACAGCTCGGGATAAAGGGTCATTTGTTGACTCTCTTAAATCAGCCACCCGTATTCTTGTTGGATCAGCTCTAGCACCTGCTCCAGTTGCAGATAGAACCTTTAAACCCCTACGCACACATGCAGCAAGAAGTGCCACCTGTTACATATGAAAATTCAAGCATTTAAAGATAAATTTCCTGTGGTTCAGGTTAAAACACATGAATTTTTATTATGATTCAAGGTGCCTCATGTCACAGAATTCTGCCTGAAAACTTAAAATTTAGCAGTTAAATGTCCAGCCGCATTAAATAAGTAGCAGGACTCAAAAGTAAAGAAAATACAACATCAGCTATTCAACTATGATGTTAATTATTAGTATAAAGCTAGCATCAAGTGAATTTAAATCCGAGAATCACAGATCTGCAATCATCAAAACTTGAAAGCAAGAAGAGTTACCTTTGTATCAATATTATCAATGCAGTCCAAAACAAAGTCGGGATGGCCAGAAAGAATTTTTTCTTCAGTTGATGCATCATACAGCAGTACTTTTGCTTCTATGTGGCACTCTGGGAAGATTGTTGAGAAATGCTTCTTGAGGCACTCGGCTTTTGGAATACCAACATCTGCTCGAGTTGCGACAGCATGGCGATTTAAGGATGAAACAGAAACCTTTTTCACATAATCAAGAAAGATACATGTTCCTTAAATATATACAAAAACAAATGTGTGGGTGTCGTGATAAGGCTGTATTAAAAGCATATAACACACTTCATATTCTAGATAGCATTACGCCTAACAAACCAAAGTTAGATGTTACTATTGATCATATTTTTGACAGATGAACAAAGTCTATTGAAAACTTAATACAAATAAGATCAACTAACGAAAATAAGATCAACTAACGAAAAAGGAAGTCCAAATCAATAACATAAGGTAAGATAACACAAAGTACCTGGTCAAAGTCCACAAGGAGGAGCCTGCCAACTCCAGACCTCAAGAGCATCGATGCAGCATGACTCCCAACACCTCCAAGACCAATGACAACAACATAGGATGTAGTCACCTTCTGTTGAGCCTCAAAGCCAAAGAATTGAATGTTCCTTACAATGGAAAATAATACAAATTATTCCACTGAAAAACAAGCCTTAAACATAACTTATTTTGTGAAAGTGACCAATGATATTTAATTTCAGAAACTCAAAACAACATTATGTCTGTCTCCATAACTAGTAGCAACAAAGAAAAAGTATGGCATTTAAGAAAAAGCATTTAAGAGAAATCACGGGATGCTATACTACTGCAGGAAGATAAACTGTCAAAGACACTCTTTGTAAGAAAAAGAGACCAATGCTCTCTGCTATGGACTAGCTTTAGCATATTGAATAAGTATTTGTCATTGATTGCAGTATGTTCAATGTATCTTACACAAAGGTATCTTAGACAAAGGAAAACGCTAGTTCATTAACATAAACAAAGTAAAGCAAAATTACTTTACCTAGTCAATTGTTCAGATACTATTTCATCTGCTAAAAGGTCTGAATCAGGCATCCCAGAATTACTATCTACATCAACCCCACTTCTGACCGACATCTCCGAAACAATTCCTTTACCTATTCATAAAAACATTTAGAAATGAGTAAACACATACTCGCATCAGATGGGGTAAAATAAAGGTGTTAAAGCACCTTCTATATTCAAACGAATTCACCACCAAACCAAATTTATCATCTCCCAAAAAAATTGCCATTTTTTATTGAAAACCCGCAATTTTTTCCACCCAAACTACAAGCTTTAACTTCAATTACGACCAACATTTCTTACTGTTGATGATGCTCTTTAGTATTTGAAAAGGGGCATCAATAAATACCAAAAACTATCAGAATAACAAAAACTGAATACTAAAGAAGCAAGTCAGAGAGCAACTAACCAGCATTCAATTCACCAACGCTTTTACTGCATTCCTTTATAATACTTCTGTAATAACACAAACGCAATAAATCAATTAAAAAGCTTTTTCTTTTTCCAACTTTTGAGTGGTGAAGTGATCAAGTGACTTGCCTTGGAAGAAGCTTGAGAAGGAATAGAGTAGACACAGAACCCAAAAGAGCTCCAGCTCCAACTAATGTCAAGTGTTTCAGTCGCTCCTCCATTGCTTTCCGACCTCAGGGTTTGCCAAGCTGAACAGGGTGGTCGAGGGTTTTTGATCTAAGGCCAAATTGAAAAGAGAAAAAAATAACAAATCCTCCTGAACTAAAACTATTTTGATTTTACACCCTAAACAATATGACATTTTAAATGTGTCCCTTCAGTTAGGGTTTTGATAAGAAATTGATGGAAAACTCCAAAAACAATCCTCCCAATTCTTCTCTTTTTCTCTACCAACTTAGGAAAACATGTTTACCAATACAGAGAGGAGAAGGATTTTATGGGCTTTTCCATCATTTTCTCAATAAAACCCTGATAAAAGGGCAAATTCAATAAATTATATTGTTTAGAAAGTAAAATCATGGGGTTTTAAGATTAGTGAGAAATTTATTTTTTCAGCCAAGTTTAAAGGATTCCTTACAATTTAGCCTTGATTTGAGATGAAAGATTCAATACAATTTAAGGCTTCATTTGTTTTTTAGATGCGATTTGATACTTTTTATATTTTGCTTCAATTATAAATTTAAAAATATTATATTAATCAATACGCACTATAATTTTGTATAAATTCTAATGAAAAAACTACAATTTATAATTACTGTCTTTTTCAAATTGCAATGGGAAAACCTACCACATTCTAATTCTAAGTTAAACCGGATGAGTTAATAATGTTCAACTTGATAGGGTAAGGCCAGTGGTCTGCATCCAGAGTTGATATATTTAATTTATTGTATCAGTAGTAGACTAGGCAATAAAAACGAATTGTATAAATAAAATAATGTGAAATATGTGAAGATCAATTACCAATAAATAAAAACATCGAAGGATGAGATTTGAATTTTTCTTTTAAAATAAGAATCTATAAAAAACCGAAATCAACCCATGTTAATGTTCAAAACTCGTAACTCTTGTCATGAGTCCAAAACTAACTTCATATAAAACAAACCCTGAAAAAATAAAAAATTAGAATTCTCAACGATAAAATGTTTAGGGATAAAATTGAAAAAAAAATAATCAAATAAGGATTTATAACAAATAGCAATAAAAAAAAATACATACCAAATTTGACATAAAAATAAATTAAAATTAAATACTAAGGGGTAAAATTTAAAAAAAAATTCAATTAGAAAAAGGATAAAAAAAATAAATAGCTATTAAAATAATGAGGATCAAATTTAATATAAAGATTAAATGAAACAAAATGACGATGGATAAAATTGAAGAATCAAGAACAGATAAAAAACCAAATAAATATCAATCAAATTGGATATATAAAATAAATAAAAAGATACTTTTGTATTTTTTCAATAAAAAAAAGAGAGAGGAGAAAAAAAAGTTTATCAAATCTATAACGCTGATCATCCGTCACACTTGCCCCGACACCTTGAAGGTCTCGATGAGATGCTCTCAATGCCACTATGAAAGGGATTGTTTGATCGTTGAACGAGTTTAAACACGTCGCCTGAAAGGAGCAGGCTTCTCTCACTCATTGGTGCTTACTTTGTATCCATCAACAACTTTTTTTTTCATTAAAAGATCAAATTGCCCCTTACTCCACTTGATAATAATGAACAAACCATAATAAAAATTACCAAAATGCCCTTGACAATGAGTTTTGTATTTTTTTTT
>Ga0325403_1004121_pt1 | contig 13461 bp, 5 predicted proteins | sample PopdelMetagenome_19_FD_205665 | JGI IMG/M metagenome (GOLD analysis project Ga0325403, IMG submission 205665) | Populus deltoides microbial communities from Bellville, Georgia, United States - Xylem-PdKOR-R4 | ecosystem: Host-associated > Plants > Phyllosphere > Stem > Wood/Secondary xylem...
AAGAAATAAGTTTTAGAGAGAAAGAAGTTAAGAATTGAAAGTAAAAAAAAAAAAATTATGGATTGGAAAGTATGCAACTCTGTAATATTTTTAATTAATCATAAAAAATCTATAACATTTAGAAAAGTAGTAAATAAATACTAAAACTCTAATTAGAACAAGCAATTGAGATTATGGTCCACTAAATAAAATATCCAACAATAATTAAATTAAACCCAACAAATAAAATCTAATTAATAAATCTTGACTAAAAGTTCATATAAATTAAATTAAAACATAAGCTAAAGCTCAATCTCTTAATGATTTGGGCTATGTTGATGTCGCAGTCGCACAAATTAATTACCCTAACTTCAAACACAACATACAAGATAGTATAGAGCAAGTAAGGGGTCGATTTCATGAAGAAGATTCAAGTCAGATTTTTATGCTAGATGATATGCAATTTGGGAGGGGGGTTTGGACGTTATCTAAGATAAAACAAAAGAAAACAGAAAACTATCAAACAAAATTTAATAAAATCAGAAAATTATCAAGAGAACAAACCTTGGTTGCAAGCACACATCCACCTACAGAAATAAGAATTGATCATGGAAACGAAACATCAATTTATACTCTGAATATTTATCTCTTCTTAACATTAGTTAGTTAACAGATCCGCCGTATAACTAACCCTAACTATCAAATAACTACAGTGTCCGCACTAGTAATTTAATTCAATGATAGCCTTAAGAACTAGATAAGTTGATTAATCAAGAAAACATAAATGTCCGCAGTTTATGTTTGATTTGATTGAATGTTCTCCCTAAGATTAATAACGTAGATCTGCCACAATTATTAAACTCAGTTGCTTCACAAGTTCATATACCATAACTCCGGTTTTGATATCTAACTTAGCAATATATTGTCTACAATAATAACTTAGAGTCCACTCTAGCAATTAAAATAAACAATCATAGGAAAAATAAGTATAGGAGAACAAACATATTCATCATATAAACTGAAAAGAAAAGGTAAAATAAATCTCACAGTTCTTGAAATCCGAAGGTTTCTATGTTCTTGTAACCAAGAAAAAGAGTTTAGCCTTACATGTTTGTTGAACAACTAATCAAAAAGAAGGAGGAATGCATGATTTCAGGTTTCTTAAAGGAGGGGGCATTTTTCTCCTCTTGCTTGCTGCCCCCCTTCTCTTCTCTCATTTTTTTTTTATATCCTAGGACACCCTAATCTCTATTTTACAAAATAGTCCTCCCTTAAGTAGACAATTTACATTTAAGTTTTTCAATAATTATTTTCCTAAAAAAAGAGAAATAGCCTTGCATGAAATCTTCAAGCTTTGACTTAGAGGAGCTAAATTGTTGAAATAAAAACTTGGATATCGGTTGAGATGCTTTGGAACGTAATTTGGACTCGTTTCTTCACGAAACCTGTTTGCTGGCAAAATTCAGTTGTCATCTTTGAAAAATCATATCTCCCTCATATGACATCGTTTTTTGTTGAAATTTGGAGAGTTGATAGGACTTTGAGTCAGGAATCCAAAACAATTGAGTTGGCATCAATTGGACTTCTGTAGATCCAGATATTCAAGTTGGAATGGATGAAAGTCAACACTGGCTGTAAGATCCCACATCGGAAGCGAGCATCTAGAGCCAGGGCCTTATAAGTGCATGCTCACCTTGACTAGTAAGACACGTTTTGGGGCCATGCGTGACTGTCAAGAACAAACCTGTGAGGGGGACCTGGGTGGAAGCCCTGGACATGGGTGGACTAAGAGGCCCAAAACAGACAATATCTTGCTAGTGAGGTGGGGTGTTACATTTGGTATCAGAGCCGAGGATGGCTCGTCTTAAGGTGGGGGGATTGTAAGATCTCACATCGGAAGCGAGCGTCCAGAGCTAGGGCCTTATAAGTGCATGCTCACCTTGACTAGTAAGACGTGTTTTGGGGCCATGCGTGACTACCAAGAACAAACCCGTGAGGGGGACCAGGGTGGAAGCCCTGGACATGGATAGACTAGGAGGTCCAAAGCGGACAATATCTTGCTAGTGAGGTGGGGTGTTACACTAGCAGATTGTGAGATTTGACTTTGAAGGCTGCGATTTCCATGTTCTTCCTTATTTTATTTTCTTGCCTTATATTTCCAAAAAGGTATGGATGTTAGCTTTTTAATGCCACTGGAATCACTTCATTTCGACCTCTAGAATTCACGCTCTGCACAAAACATCGACTGAAGGTCAAATCTGCCAATTACCTCCAATTTACTCCTTTTTGCATCTTTCATCCAAAAATGCATTCAAAAAGAAAAAAGAAAAATATATATATATATATATATATATATATATATATATATATATATATATATATATATATATAAAATATCAAGGCATTTTATATATAAAACATAAGCAAAACACTAGTTAAATATGGGTGAAACTATCGAATAATATGGTTGCATCAGGCTACCCTCCATTGTCTATGATTATACGAGTGCGTAAACAATGTCTCAGGTCTAGTGTCTCTGCCAATTCTCTCGAGGTTGGAAGAACTCGACCCCATCGAGTATAGGTCAAGACGGCTCCGATCGCCCCTAAAGATAAGGATCAAGCCATTATGATATCTCTCTGATAATCCAAGAATAGTTTGAATCTAGTCGTCTAGCCTATATACTGGGATTTGCTAACGTTTATTATCCCTGGTAGAAACAACTTGTGCATTCACAATAACATTAATATGTTCATTTTTTGCCAAAGATAAGGATAATAGGGTAAGGGTTTCAAAAGAAACATAAGAGATAGTTTGTTGCGTTTTATATATAATGAGGGTTTTCATGTCAAAAGTAAAGTTAATATCAAAGTTTAGTGGCAATTTAAAGATATAATTATTTGATTCAATCATTTGTAACACTTTGAATGGTCTAACACTACTTAGTTGCAATTTATAACTGGTTTCCAAAGGACACCGTTCATGTTTAATTTGTATCATGAAATAATCTCCAATATTAAGTGCATCATGATACTTATATAAATCAACTCAAAATTTTTATTGTTCATTACTTGCTTGAATTTATTTTATGATCTCATCATGCAAATTATAAATTCTACATGCAAAAGACTAGTTGAATCAGATATTTTAGGGTGAGGAGACATAGAAAGATGATATACATGATCTACAGGCTTTCTAAGTTTGTAGCTATGAACAATATATGATTGAGGATGTAGAGTGGAACAAATACTATTGGAAGCTTTAGTAGATACAGTTTAGACATAACCTAGTAAATCAAGATTATATTCATCTTCCTCATCACGTGTTAGGGGTAAAAAATCATGGAGCTCAACATATTGCTCTAAACCTAAGCTAAGAATTGAAAGTAAAGAAAAAGAAGAATAGAGATTGGAATAATGCAACTTTGCAATATTTTTATTTAATAATCAAAACTCTATATCATTTAGAAAAGTAGGATATAAATATTAAAACCCTAACTAGAACAAGAAACTGAGCTTGTGGCTCACTAAATAAAATACCCAACAAATAAAGTTTAATTAATAAACATCAACTAAAAGTTCATATAAATTAAACTAAAACATAAGTTAAAACCCGATCTCTTAATAGTTTGGGCTACACTCCATCGTCTACCAAATAAAATATCCAACAAATAAAGTCTAATTAATAAACCTCAACTAAAAGTTCATATAAATTAAACTAAAACATAAACTAAAGTCCAATCTCGTAATGGTTTAGGGTACACGTCATTGTCCATGATTATATGAGTGTGTAAACAATGTTTCAAGTCCAGTGTCCCCACCATTCACTATTACAATTAGCATTTCTTAACAAGTGTTTTGGTCCTATGTTAGCAACAGAAGGTCAAAATCAATTGATAACAGGAAAATCAACCAGGTCTTAAGAGATTCCAAATCAACCAGAAAAAATATGCAGCGATGACCAAGGAATTAGGAGTCATTATCGATCATAAAAACTATAAAACAAAGAAAAAACAATAGCATACAAAGATAAAAGTTCATGTGATTGATTAAAAAACCAAATCCTATTCAGAATAAGAATCCTCACCATATTAAACTAGTTATAGTTTATTTAAAGTTCATATGAGTTTTAGGAAGGTAACAGATGGATATAATGATTTAAATTGTATCAGAATTCATGACATAAATGACTAAATCCTAAATAGAGTTGAATAGTATGTAGTCTTGTAAAATAAACAGGGACTTTACCCCACTTAGCTTTAACATATTAACAAGAAAAAGGAATGTAAAATAAACTAATCTAGGTAAAAATATAAGGAAATGATAAATAAATACAAGAAAATAATTGCAAACAAAAGTAAGAAAAAGAAAAACAATAAATAAAGATAAATTATAGAAAGGAATTGTGTGCATGGAACTAGACATCATTTCCAGTAATTAGATGATATTTTTATTTTGTTAGAGAGGTTGGGTTTTATATAAACTTCTAATTCTAATCCTATATAAATTGTATATAACTTCTAAGGAGTTTACATCATGAATTCTAATATAATTTGAATACATATCTACATGTAACTCTTTCCTAACAATCCTATGAACCCTAATTAAATTGTAATACTTGCAAGTTTAATTCGTTGAGGATTCTTGTTCTTAAAAGGACTTGGTATTCTAATAAATCACGTGAACTCTTATCTTTATGCATGATTGTTTATTCCTTATCGATCATGACTTCTAGTTTTCATGATCATGACTTCTAATCCTTTGATCAAGTATTTTATATCTTTCCTGGTTGATATGGACTCTTCCAATAACTTATAAATTTTAAGCTTTTTTTCCTATTTTATAGTGAATACCTACTATTCTTACTTAGTTGACACATGAATATCTACTATTTTATAGTGAATACCTACTATTCTTACTTAGTTAACACGTTAATATTTATTTTTCATGTAAAAAGTAGTCATTCTAATGTTTTTAGAACAAATAAAGGAATATCCCACATAATTTGATAAGATACTTGACACATATATCATTTGATAAAATACTTAACACGGACAAAAATAACATAAAAAAGATAGCAAGTACAAGCAACACAATATTCTTCCGAATAGAATCATCACACAAAAACTTTAATTTAAAATTTTAATGTTGAATCTTTTCTCTTCACGTATAGTCTCCTAAAATACAAACTTAGAAACCTTATTTATACTAGTCCTAAATCTAAACTAAATAAGAAAAAATAAAATTTCTAAACTAAATTATTCCTAAATTGAGTAAGAAAAAAATAATTAAGAATTTTTTTTTCCAAACTAAATAGGAGAATAAAAGGACTATAAAATTAAATATCTTCTTAAACTAAATATGATAAAAATAACTACGGAAATAAATAATTTCCCCTAAAAATCCTCATTTATCAGTCTTTCCAGGTTGGAAAAAAAACTTGTTCTCAAATTCAAATTATTCTTATCTTTATTTCATTGATGTCTAATCAAGACTCCCCAATATCTTTTTTTTCTTCTCTTCAATTGTATAACAATTTTAGATACTAACTTAAAAAAAACACCAATTGACAAATGATTTCTTTTCCACTAGCTCGTAGAGTAATGAATCACAAACTTCTAAGTTGCTTCATCAACAAATGATGTATCCATATAACCTTTGAATAAATCTATCTTCTTAGTAATACTAAACTTATAAAAAAATGGATCTGTATAACATAAGTCAATTTTTTTTTTTGTTGATCACTTTCCATGTTCTTTTTTCACTCCTCTAACTTATCAATGAAGATACTATCAATGACATCATCATAATAATTGTTGTCATTTTTATGTTATCATTATTAACATAATTATCATTAAAATAAATATCATAAATTAAAAGAATATCAATCTACATATATCTCATTATAAATAGGATCACCAAAATTTACATAATACTCTTTCCGATCAAGAAGTTGCCTCATTTGTCATGCCTCTTAAACGGGTTCTCAAAATTAGCTATGGATTCGTGATCACTCTCCTCTAATTTTTTCTTCTTCATCTCTATCAATTGACTTAATAACTCTTCAACTTGTCTCTGCAAGTTTATCAACACTAGTTAATGGGTTAATTATACAATTTATCTCTACATGTCTTCTAACACTAGTTCCTTGACGTCTCTTTCTTGAGAGGGAACCTCTCCATTCCATCATATACAAGCATGTCATGTTCTATGATCACCTCTTTCCACCATGGTTATTCAACAACACATAGCAACTAACCACTAAGAAATCAATAGATTCTAATTTCACTTGACAAAAGCTTATATACCAAATGATGTAGACGGAAAAAAAAATAAAAAAGACAACAAGCAGAAGCAATATAAAATTTAACCGCATAATGTTACAACACGAAAATATTAATTTAAAATTTTATCATTGAACATTTTCTCTTTAGCTTAGTCCCCTGAAATACAAACTAAATAATCATGATTATACTAGTCTTAGGTCTAAATGGAAAAAAAAATCACTAAATTAAATAAGAAAAATAAAATTTCTAAACTAAATAGAAAGAATTAAAAAACATCATAAAAATCTTTCTAAATTAAGTAGAAATGAAAAATAAATAATAAATAATAAATAATTTCACCTAAAATACTCCGACATCATTACTGTTGTTTCTAAGGGAACTGTATCATACTTTGTCAATTTGTCTGATCGAGAATCCAGGTTCTTGTAGCAAGACGCTAGTTTTCACCTAAACTGAGGCTGCGAACCTGTATTTAAAAATAAAATGAAAAAAGAAAGGAGGCATTAGGGGTAACGGACTCGAAACATAAATATGTAGGGACAATCACATGAGGTCGTGTTAGAAATAAAACTAGAAAACTGTCCCCAACCGCACTCGTGACATTATTAACATCAGCCATTAATGTTTATTGCCCTAATACTCCAATTATTTGACCAATATGAAATTTGTTTCTCTCCTTTAATGCAGCCACAGCCTGTGATCGAGGAAACAGCTGTGCATTTCAAATCTAATCTGGATTCTTTTGGAGACTATGAGACCTTTGGATTTTGAATTACAGTACAGGAAGTTTCTCTTTTGTTAGCTTATCCTAAGAGTGGGTAGAGTTTATGATTAGCCTTTGTTAGTCTAGCACACTGTCTTTTTTACAGGTGAATAACTTGCAGCATCCAGATGATGATTTGAGACACAAGGAAATGGTTCTGTAGCAGATGACAATCCAAATTGTCGATGAGAAAAGTGATTCTGCATATGATTTGTAGCTAATTAGCTGGTTCCATGTGGTATTTTGATTTTACTAAGTTTGAATCATGAAAAAAAGGTGATGTGCAATAATAGATATTTCATTATTAGGCGTGTGTTTCATACTAAAAAGTATGGTCAAGGTAGAAAAACATACAACAGTGGGGTTTATGTTAAAAGATCGACTTCTAATAAGTTTAAAGTTAACTACCATAAGAAGTTAGATAAGGTCATTGAATTACAATATCATAGCGAGCATAATAAAGTCTTTTTATTCAAATGTTATTGGTATGATTATACCGCTAATAGAAGAATTAGAGTAAATCTACATCATGGTTTAGTCGTACTTAATACAAAGTCTATATTATGCAATGTCGACGATGTCTTTGTTTTCGACAAGTAATGTCACTATAATGTAATATTTATGGAGGAAATTAACTTTAATTTAATGACAATTGTGTTAATTTTTTATTAAATCATAATGAAACATTTATTTATGTAATTTTATTATTATATACAGAACTAGTATTATTGTGTTGTGTATGGTGCTGTTATTTTAAGTATTTGCATGATGAATAGATAAGAAATACATATACAATCTAGCAACATAAATTGTTTTGCATCGATAAAAATACCGACAAATCTGTAAAATACAAACAGATACACCGAATGATTAAAGTCTATTGGTATATTCCAAAGAGTATTGGAATTGTTCCCTTCTCACTGGCATTGTTCAATGCATATAAGATCACCGACATTTAATATTTATCGGTATTTTCTTGAGAGATAAGGTATTATTCACTTCCCACTTGCACTATTTATTACTATCCTTTGTAGATGGAATCAACGATAGACTGAAAAATAATCAGTGATAGTTGAGGGGTTTCTAAAAATTTTGGATTAAATTAAAATTTTCAATTAGATTTTATAGACGGAAACACTAACGAACATATTAAAATTTTAATTTTTAATTTTCCAACAATAATCATGTCAGTAATACTTGGCATGTTTCTGAAATTTTTTGATTAAATCAGAAATTTCAATTAGAATTTACAAATGGCTACACGGATGGAAAAAATAAAAATAAAAATATTTAATTTACCGTTAGTAAAGATGTTGGTGATACAGTGCGAGTTTCTGAGAATTTTTTATTAAATTAAAATTTTCAATTAGACTTTACATTTGAAAACACTGATGAAAAAATTAAAATATAATTTTTAATTTTATGACAATAAAGACATTGGTAATACTTGGCGTGTTTCTGAATAGTTTTGATTAAATTGAAACTTTCAATTAGACTTTCCATTCAAAAACTCTGATGAAAAAATTTAAATATTAATTTTTTAATTTGCTGACAATAAAGACATTGGTAATACTTGGCGTGTTTCTGAATAATTTTGATTAAATTAAAACTTTCAATTAGACTTTACAGATAGATACACCGTTGAAAAAATTAAAAAAACATTAATATTTAATATACCGTCAATAAAAAAGTCCCAAATTAAAAAACTAGAATCTTTAAAATCAGAACAGATGAGCACATATCTTCTTCTCTCTTCCTCTATAATTTTCTCTCTCCTCATCCCAAATCTTCATTTTTCTTTTTATATTCTCTGTCTTTCTCTCCTCAACCATTCTTTTTTCTTCTCTTATCCTAAACATGTAGGTATGTCTTCTCATCTCTTCTCCTCTTTTTCTCTTGTTATTTAATGATTTGTTCGAATTTCTTTTCCTCTTTTCAGGAAAACTCAACATTAAGGTAAGATTCTTTCTTATTTTTGTGTTTTTTTTTTTTGCATTTTTTTTATTTTTATGTTATTAATAATAGCATAAATGTTATTGGGAATTTTTAATTTTTTATATTATTAATAATTGTATAAATGTTATTGGGAATTGTTTTTAATTTCTTTATTCTTTAATGATTGTATATAGATTTTTGGAATTTTTTAATTGTTTTTTTTATTTTCTGTTATTTAATGATTGTATATAGATTGTTGTATTTTTTAAACTTTTTTAATCATTTACTAATTGTATAAATGTTATTGGATTTGTTTTTAACTTTTTTGTTATTTAATGATTGTATATAGATTGTTGGATTTTTTTTTATTTTTGTTTTAATTTTATGTTGTTAATATGGTTAGCTAATTGATTTGTTGGTGTTAACAAGCAGTTTTTAATTTCATGAAAAGAAATTATTTAAAAATAAACAAAAAATATTAACCATCATAAATAAAATAAAAAATAAAAATAGCTAAGATAATAGTTAGGATAAATGAATAGTTTTTAATGTGAAATATTGATATTACAAATCCTTTAATGTGTTTATATTTACCTCTTATGATCATTTCGCAAATGGTCGTAGCAAAGTTAATTGGAAATTTAGTTAAATTAACTTAATTAAAATTATTCGATTGAATTAGATTGAAATAAAATCAGCTGGTATGTGGCAATCCAATTTAAATTATTGTATATTTGCAGGTTTAAAAATTTTGGGTAGTCTTTTTATTGGGGAGGTGCTTCCGAATTTATTTTTTAAAATAGAAATTATTTACGGTACCTTAATCCTTTAATTTGTGTAGATGCCTATGGAAAAGTCAATAGCACATCGTATGAACAAGATCTCTGCTAGTTCTTCTAGCAGCGATTCAAACGATCATGTGTTGTTAAGTACCGACTAGGAACAGACACCTAAGACACAAGCATCCACTCCTAATACGACCTCATCGAGTGTGATGCCGCCACTTCAAAAGGGGTCCTTTCACAGTAGAATCTATTTACTCGGAGTACTAGACTCAGTGAAAGAATGACCTTTTAATGTAAGTTTGTTTTCCCTTTACATGACATGTTAATAATTTTTGAAAAATTAATATCAATTAACGAATGCAATTTCAGGTTTATAAACATTGAGGCTTCTGGAACCATAACATTGGCGATGAAATCATCGATAAAAATTTTATTGTTTTAATGGAATCAGGTTTTCAATATCCTTAATGGAAACCTATGATTGATGTATGGATCAGAAGGTTTAAGGTTAGTATTAATTTAAATATTTTTTATTATATTAATTCCGTTAGTTTATGAACTTATTAATGAAATTTTTCTTGTACAAATTTTAACTACAAGGAAAAATATGATTGAGATAGAGTTGACAATGCTATTGCAATGATGGTTTGGGAGAATCATGTTGCAACCAGGTAATATTAAAATCAAGATAAAATTTTTTAATTATTTTATTCAATTTTATTATTTATTTAATAATAAACAAGTCATTTGTATCATATAGATTGCGTGATTTTTTATACGAGACACAAAAAAAGCCAAAAAAATTCGTACTTGAGATGTGAAGCTTATATGAAGCATATTGTATTTGAAAATCTGGGAGTTAAGTCAGATAAATATAAGTTTATGGGATATTCAAAAGAAACTGTTGGATATCGTATTGTTGAGCAATAATGTTTTATCTCAAAATATGCTACCTTTCTAAAAAAAGAATTTGTTCTTAAAAAGAGCAGTGAGAGGAAAATATAGTTTGAACAAGTTCAAGAACTATAAACTGACATCCAAATAAAACCTAAGCCTAAGGTTATAACACTGGATGTTTAGCCTGAAGCTCAAGAAAAACATAAATAAATCTATAGATCTGGTAGGACACGTCATGCACCAATATGATAGGGACTTCTCATGAAAGCTAGGAATGACGAGTTATTCATACTTGATGAGCTTAACAATTACATAGAACCAATATCTGATATTGATTCTAAGAAATAACTTAAAGCTATAAAATCTAAAATGAATTTCATATATACCAATTAGGTATGGACATTGGTTGATCCACTTGAAGGGATAAAAGCCATTGGATGTTAGTAGGTCTTTAAGAGAAAGACTAACATGAAAAGCAATGCACAATTGTACAAAGCTAGACTAATTGCCAAAGATTACAGACAAAGACAAATAGGTTGACTTTAATAAAACCTTCTTACCAGTAACTATGTTAAAATTTACAAAGATTTTGTTTGTTATAGCTACATGCTATGATCATGAGATTTGAAAAATGGATGTCAAAATTATAATCCTAAACGAGAATCTTCAAGAAAATATGTATATGACATAACTTGAAAATTTTGAATCTAATAAATTTACCAATTAAGTGTACAAACTATAGAAATTCATTTGTGGACTTAAACAAGCTTTAAGGAGTTAGAATATTCATTTTGATGAGATAATCAAATAATTTGATTTCATAAAAAAATATGGATGAGATTTGTGTTTATAAAAAGGTTAGTGAGAATGCATTTGTTTTTCTAATATTATATATAGATAACATATTCTTAAAATGAAATGATATTTCTTTACTCTAGTTAGTAAATATTAAGTTGTCCAAAAATTTCTTCATTATGGATATAAGAGAAACAACCTATATACTGAGATTAAAGATCTATAGAGATATATGTAAAAGATAATACTTATCTATTTCGCATATGATACTCTCTCCAAAGACATATGTCCAAAAACACAAGTTGAGAGAGATAAGATGGAAATAATTCCATATACTATAGATATAAGATCCATAATATATGCAACTATATACAAGACCAAATATACCTTATACTTTGAGCATAACGAGTAGATACAAATCTAATTCAAGTTAGAGTTACTAGAAGAAAGATAAAAATATTCCTAAATATTTAAGAAGAATTGAGAATGTTTTTCTGATCTATGAAGGAGATGAACTAGTAGTTCATGATTATTAAGATGCTAGTTATCAATAAGATATTGAAAATAGAAAATTCAGTTTGGTTATATTTTACTCTAAATAATAATACTATAAGTTATAAGAGTTCCAAATAAGAGACCAAATACATTCTACAACTAAAGTTAAGTACACCTTAATGTTTGAGGGAACAAAAGATGATATTTTGATCAAAAAGTTCATCATTAAAGTAGTTGTGGTTCCTAAACTTTGTTGATCTAGTAGTCCTATATTATGTTAACAATAGAGTCATTGCAATAAAAAAAGAAACCAAAGTTTCATCAATAATCTAAAAAATAAACTTAGATTATTCCAGTTGATTGAAGAATTATAGAAAGGAAAGATATAAAGATATAACGATTACCTACTGAAGAGCATCTTATAGATCCTCTTACTAAGTCATTGTCCTAGTAAAAACATTATCATCAAGTAGAGCGGTATGATATTTGATACATGAGTGATTAGATTTAGTGCAAGTGATATATTGTTAGTGTATATGCCCTATAACCAATCAGTTGGTTACATATGGCATTGACTTTGTTCATGTAAATATATTTAATTTATTAATAAAGGCTTATTTATCTTTAATATTCATCAAATATTTGATTAAAGAATTCAGAGTAAAGATAAAGTTCTTGAGGCAAAAATGTTTTGCAAAGAAAATTATAAAGTTGTTATAATTATGATATTCTTATTGCATCAAAGCATTGTTCCTAAAATGTTCCTAATCAATGCTTTATTAAAACTAGATATTAATTAGAGCTGCTGAGACTAGTGTATATTATGTTCTTTTCTTTGTGAAATAAAGCATTTGTTCACATAAGTTGAGGTATGACGGATACCTAGAACTAATATGTAGATGCTTATCAGATGACATGTTTACTGAATTGACTCGCATGAGAATTCCATATGGAAAGATCACTCGTGTCTATGGAAAGGCTCACGCAACGGTTATGTAAATGATCTTTAGACTTGAGATCACTAAGTTATCTTATATATCGAGTGTTATGTTTTGATCATGCTATACATTGTTCTAATCAAGAGTAACAAACGAGAAGATATTAGATATAACATAACTATATAAAGTTATTTAAGTAATTAAGAGAGAATTCATCTCCATAGGTGAATTAGGAAAAAAGTTTAATTTATTCTCAAATAATATTAATTGTAAATCATTGAGTAAAGTGAAATAATATTTGTAAAGAGTTTCAAATCTTATTTAAATAATCAATGACTATGATGTTTGATGTTAAGAATAAACATGATTTGACATAGTAGACACACTTCGTGCTATAATGTCTAATTGGAACATTGTTAATTAGTGAATAATAATTATACTAAGAAACTAGTCACTGAAAAGTTAAGTCAAATCACTTATTACTTTTCTAATATTTAAAGGATCATGACAGGTTACTAGACAATTTATTTGATCTTTAAATATAAATCGATCAATTGTTAAATTGATAATAATTTAATTTATTTAATC
>Ga0325403_1004124_pt1 | contig 13458 bp, 8 predicted proteins | sample PopdelMetagenome_19_FD_205665 | JGI IMG/M metagenome (GOLD analysis project Ga0325403, IMG submission 205665) | Populus deltoides microbial communities from Bellville, Georgia, United States - Xylem-PdKOR-R4 | ecosystem: Host-associated > Plants > Phyllosphere > Stem > Wood/Secondary xylem...
CATTATACTTTTTAGATTTCATTTTTTTATTGTAAGTGATTAAATATTTATATTAAATATTTTATATATATTAGATAAACTTCAAAAAATAATTAATTCATTAATAAATTATTTTCCAGTTCATTTTCCATAACATAACCAAACACTGGAAAGTGTTTTCCAGTTCATTTTCCATAACACTACCAAACATCAAAAAATACTTTCCTGGAATTCATTTTCCAGGAATTCACTTTCCCCGGAATTCACTTTTCAAAAGGAAACAACTTTCCTGCAAACAAACGGAGCCTAAGATTAAAACATGAAATCCTTAAAATATAGGGACAAAAAATAATAAAAAGATTAAAAAACTTTAGGCACCAAAGTAAACGTTTTCATGCATCATGACTAATTAAAAAGTTAGGATAAAAATATACTTTTTTTTCCTGTTTGTTTCAATATTTTTAAATAGATAAAATGAAATCCTATTATATAAAATCAAGCATCAATTAAAACTAGGATTTTTTTTCAACACCGCAAATACAATGAATCATAAATAAAAAAATAATTATCATTCCTTAAACCACACGAACAAAATTACAATATGAAATGATAAAATAAAAAAATTCAATAGATTAAATAAATAATTATTAAAATATAAAAAAAACTAACTCAGATGCACTTTGTCAATCCATAATGAATGTTTGAGTCATGAGTAACAATAAAAAAAAAATAGCCTTTTTCATTTAGTTTATGGTGTAATTATAAGGGTAAATATGTTGATTAATTCTTATATAATTGAATAAAAGTTTTCAATATATCCTTATGTTTATAATTGTGTCTATTATATCATTGTGTATAACATACAATTCTTCAATAAATTTCTTTGATTCAAATAGATGGAATTATGTTTTTTATTTTTTAAAATGTCCATAAACTATACAAGAATATAATCTTAATTTAAAAAATAATATCTTTGCTAATTTTAATCCTGGAAAATTTTTAATTTATTAATTCATTTTGAGTAGTCTTTCTACTATATCCTTATATAACTCACTGGTAATTTTAGAATGTAGAATACAATTCTATCAATTTGATTAAAAAAACTTGATAAAAAGATATATAATAAATATAATTAAAAATATAAAGATATATAATCAATTATATAATAATTACTACTCAGAGTTCTAGTTTTGATTTTTGACAAGCTGTTGATGAAGTAAGATATATATTTTTCCTTATCTGATCACCAATCACAATAGCAATGAAACAGTGGGCACCGAGTACACCATAATATCAACAGAAATCATGTTCTTTCCATTAACAATCACCAAGCACAATATTTATAAAAATTCTTTTTTTTTTTTTTGTTTTAGTGAACAATCTTTTCAAACACTCTTCTTGGTAAAATCATCGGCTCTCCTTAACCAATCCACTGCAAAAATTCTTCACCTTTCTTTTTCAACAAATCATCAGCATCCTGGATAGTTTGCTGATCCGGCAACAAAAAACAAAAATAAAAAATAAAAAACCTGGGGTGGGGAGAATAAAGGAGTGCACAAATCGTCCTTTGATCTTAGTTTAATCTATTTAAAGTTGTCAAAGAATTTAATTATCTTCAAGCAATTCCACCACATTAGTTTAATCTGTGGTGCTGCAACAGTGATTCCTCATCTGATCTATTCTTTTTTATGTTCCTTGCTGGCAAAGTTGTAGACCAAACGCAACCAGCCCGCATTATTTTTCTCTCAGTGGGTTTTCTTCCCTGTCTCCATGTCTACACTCGTGTCAAATTGTCTTCAACGGCTGTATAACTTGACTGATTTTTCTAATAATTCGTGGTTGTTGCCGGGAATTTCTTTAACCCTCGATCCGTTCTTGTATATCTTGAACGATGGCAAAAGTGTCACCCTCTCTGACTTTGCCAGGTAGGGATGGTCTTCAACCTCCACCTGAAACCATCAATGCAACAACGATCAATTATTATGACTTACTGTCCACTCTGACCTTTTGCTTCGAGCTGGGGATTCAACTCTGACATATAATTTCCTTTGAAAGTATAGTACTGCTTAATTATGGTCGGTGTGGACTGCCAGAAATTGTCAGGGCAGTTCCCATAGTTATTAAAATTTGTTATTGTTGGATAATCTTACTGGGTTTTTCTTCTTTAATTGGGTTTATTTATTTAGCAATGCAATGCTGTGCTTGCAGATAACAAACCTTGAGAAAGTTGACGGATGGGAATTTCTTGGAGACTTGCTCCATCAGCTGCAACACTGTTTGACCATTATATTTGCTACAAAAGAGCACCACAGACATCCCTGCCAATTCATGCACAAAGGTTTGTTGTCCTCGTCAAAAAAAAAAAAAAAAAAAACATGCCCTATACGCACAAACACACACTCAAGATCCATAGCAGCAAAAGCTTTCGTTTTGGACTTACCAGGTGAAGTTACGAAGTGTCTAAAACGCTCATTGCTGGAAACAAACACCAAATTAGAACCAAATTTGAGGTCCTGGGTGTCTTCGCCACGTTGCTTTTTAAGTTGAACCTGTGCTTCAAACAAGGCCCGGCCCACTTCCTCATCTGTTGGACTTTCTCTTTTCAACATCTCAAAATCTTGAATTGAAGCCTCCCATCTTCCCAGCTAATCAAGCAATAAATAAATAAACTAATTACTTATCGGTCAGAAATTAGAGAAATGGCCCACCTTGAAACACTTTAGTCGTTAGTGGTGCTCAAATTTACCTCGGCATTGCAATGAGCCCTTCTTAGCCTTGCCTTGCTATAATTGGGTTGCAAACTAAGAGCCGCAGTGCAGTCTTCTACAGCCTTTTCAAATTGGCCAAGCTTGGACCGACAGGCTGCTCGGTTGCATAGTAAAATTGAGTTGCAAGGCTCATGTTCGAGGCCTTCACTATATGCGATACATGCCTCGGTGAATTTTGATGCCTTGAATAACAAGTTGCCACTCAATCTAGCAGATGCTACTGCTCTAGCACTCTTTAATACTGTGCTAGCCTCCCTGTTGCCGGGATCGAGTCGAGCGGCTTGCTGGGCTGCAGCCATTGCATCTTCAAACCTATTAACAACAACCAAGTTTGATTACAGAATAAGTTCATCAATGCAATCATTTTAGTATCATTACAAAAATTAGCTCGACTTCGAAACCAAAATACCATCATTTGCTAATTAATTTCGCTATTCGATGTTAATTAATTAAATAAAGTCCAAAGAGCATCTATCAAAAGAAAAAAAAAATGAAAAAGTAAACGAGAACAACATTCCCCTTTTGATGACATCTCTCTGGAAATTCTAGGAAAGGAGAAAGAGATGGCCCAAACGATCAACATTTTCATTGCTCAACATCTTTATTTAGTGGAAATTCTGAGAATAAAGTGTTATTCTCCTGTTTCTTAAGTTATTGCTTGCGTAGAGACACATTTGACATCAGTAATTCAGGATACAAGAGCCTAACATACCAAATGAAATACTTTTACCAACCTGCCGGCAGCCATGTAAACCTGTGCCCCAATCACTAAGAGATAAGATGCGATAGTCAGACCAAATAACTTGGCACAGGATTCAACAGAAAAATTCGGTCTCTTTTGGTAGGCCGTGTAGGCTTCTTGGTGCCTGTGGAGCCTCAGTAGTGCCTCGGCTTGCATAGCGAAAACCTAAGTGTAAAACAGAAGTAACCTGCTTAAGAATAAGTTTAATAGCTACATGTAGTAGATACAATTGTACTGGAACTATTGTCCTCTTCCATTGTATTAAAAGAAAAGAGAGGAGAAAAAAAGGTTCAAAATTGCTCACCTGTGGAGCTGAATCAGCACCAGAGGAAACTGTGCGCTCAGTCTCTTTCAGCAATCGAGACCATTCTTCTAGTTTTCGAGCTTCGATGCACCTGTTCAGGTTCTTTTGAAGAGCCTGAGCTTGAGCAATGTCTTTGGAATCAGTAATGGGGCCTGACTGTTTGTAGTGACTCAGAGCCTTCTCTGTTTCTCCCAGTCTGCATGATGAATTTCACATTAATTATTATAGGACCTCTCTACCGTTCCAGTTTTATCATTCATAAATACATAAATAAAAGTTAATTATTATAGAATAAACAGCAAAAGTACACAAGTTTTAATTTATGAGCTCTGTTTAGTACACAAAACTCTCTATTGGCAGTCAAATAAGGCATACCTGAAATATATTGTTGCCAAACGGTAATGGGCTCTTTGATAAGAAGGATCGAGTCTGATAGCTTCTTTGCACTCAACAACAGCTTCTATAAGACGGCCTAATCCTATCAAAGCAGCACTCCTATTGCTTCTATATGTTGCGTTTGCTGAATCAAGAGCAATTGCACGATCATAAAAAGCCAAGGCCTCTTCAAATCTTCCCTGCTTGTACCTTTCATTTCCTTTATTCTTTAAAACCTCAGGATCCATGCTAATTATCAGATCCTGTCCCTGCCGCAACTCATCACTAGGCTGCCTCACAATGTTGCCCATAACACCATTACTGCCAAGTTTACTATAGCCATTTCTGGGTCTAGGAGAGAAATTTACCTCTTGAAGGTTCTTGTTAAGGTAACCCACGGTCTTAATGGTAGCTTTAGGACTATTATTCCCTATAAAATCCCCATTTCTAGACTGTCTTAGGTTGCCCAAATTGCCTAACAGCATTACATTGCCAGAAGTGGCTCGAACAAGAGCTTTGTTGTCATTGGACTTTCGATGATTAGCTATGACAGTTCTGCTAAGCTCTATGGAGTCACTGGTAGAGTCCCATTTTAGCTCAGCCTTGTCGGTTTGAAGTACTTTAACCCGTCCAGAGCTTGATGAGGATGATGTTGAGCTTCTTGCAGCATCTGAGGGTCTCCTACCTTCTTTCCTTGGATGAGAAGTCGAAGGCCTTGGAGGAACCAAACTATGCCGTTTTTTCCCTACTTTTGGTGAAGACTTGGGCAAATTGGAGGAATAAAGGATGACAGGCTCGGGTTTGTTTTGTTGCCTCTTTGAATTATGGATAGGAGGCTTCTTTGAATTACTATCAATACTGGGCAGGCTTATGATATTGGTGCTGCTCGCAGGAAGTGAATGCCCTGAGGTCTTTGTCGGCCAGAAATGCCGGCGTAGGAAAGCTCCCCCTATCAGGCCACAGCCCAAATCGTTCTCCATAGAGTATGTCGTGATTTCTGCCATGATTCACACCAGGTTTATATTGCCTCTTGAGATAATACTTTATGGACAGAGGAATTAAAATGTTTCTTAACAAAAAAAAATTAATATAAGAATGTTAGTGTAAGCATGATGTTTCTGGGTTTGGAATTTTAATGAAAAGAAAGGTTAAAAATCCTTCGCCGGAATCAATTAAAAGAATTGATGTGGAAGAAATTGTCAGAGAGAGAGAGAGAGAGAGAAAAGGGGGATGAATGGCTTGAATAAGAAGGATTCGAGGCAATAGGCCTCCTCCTTGGAAGGTATGTGTATATATAATAAGTCCTAAACTCCAAGAGTGGCTTCTAAGAAACCAACTTACATCTTTAGAGTATCCAAGCTGAGTCTTCAACTTAAAAAATGAAAAGAAAATAAAAAGTGCATTGGCAGGGGAACATATTTTGTTTCATATAGATTTGTAATTTAGTGTTAAAAGAATGCTTTGCCGAAATTTTTTTAATAGGGTAGACCCATATCCCATTTGATACAAAACAAATTCCTATTCAAATATTGCAACTTCAAATTGGAATGCTAAAATGCAAAGAATCAACCAGCTGGCCCCATGCATGTTCAATGAATGCAAAGGTTGCTTCATGTATCATGAATTTATCATGGCTAATATACGAACTTCAGCACATGGGATTTGCTATATAAAAATATATGATTTTCTAAAATTTTCTTCGATGAAAACTAACTTACTGATAGAATTTTTCATCATTGATTTCGTCAAAAAATTCTAAACATTTTATAAATTTTGTCAAAAGTTTGAGAATATGTCTAAAGATTCCATTAAAATTGTCGATGAAATGACATTTCCGTCAATGTTTTCATTATTTTTTTTGGTTTGTTGTTATAATCTTTAAACCAACAATTATCTTCTAAACACACAATAATAACAAAAGCAACAACAAACATCTTCAAGCTAATAATTGCTCACATTAAATCCACAACCACAACGAAAAGCGCATGTGCAAGGATCAAAACAATGAGCTCATATCCAAAAATATACAACAAAATTATCACATAAATATAAACATAAAGCACCAACAAATATCTTACACATTTCCAATTTCAAATATAAATATTCAATACATTTTAATCAGAATCCTACTCTTCATCTTTATCATTATCATATCAAACATCATCTTCTTCATTGAAATCAAAGTCAATTTCATCATCTTCATCCATTTCTATATATCTACTAGTACACAATATTATATTTATCTCATCAACATCAACATCAACATCAACATAAGTGTTTTTAGAGACATGAAAATTAGATTTTCTAACTCAATAGATGGAGCTACTCAATATGGATCAACTAACTCATCCATGTAAAATACATCGTCTCATCCAATTACTTTCTTGTTACCATCTTCAACTATTTTGACACAACTCCTAGATTTTGTTTTGACAACAAATAACCAATCGAATCTGTTATGATCTTTTCTAAAAGAAAGAGTGTATGTATAATACACTTGTTAGCATTGTTTAACAAAATAAAAACATTGTTGATGCTACAAAGTCTACATCTTTTATTAATTTTAACCAAATCATAGTGAATATCTACTCTAATTTCTTTATCAATATCATGCCAATAATAAATGAATAAAAACACTATATCTTGCAATCTATGATATTGCAATTCAATCACCTTTTCTAACTTGTCATATTAATTAACTTTAAACTCATTGGAAGTTGAACCCTTTACACAAATTCTACTATTAAAGGTCTTTATACCATCACCATACTATTCAATATGAAATATATATCAATTAAAAAAATACCCATTATAAAACTGGACTTTTCTTTCAGGATCCAAAGATAAAAATTTCAATCTACCAATATTGGCTCCCATGTTGAACATCTAGTTAAAGTTAATAACCATTAATGGTCAAAGAAAAAAAATATCTAATTCTAAAATTAGGAGCTACAAACTATTAAACATTTACATGTGTTTTAAACCACGTGGAAAATTGTTCATCTTATAATTAGAAAATTTAAGTTTCACCAACATTTAGATTTTGGGATAACAATAATTGATAATATTGCCTATAAGGAAGTTACTGAATTTAATTTGTAAGATAATTTAAGATAATATAATTATAAAATTGACTTACTAAAAATAATCTTAATTCATCATAATTAAATAACATATAATTATATACTTGTCTGAATTCAGTGCTTGCCAAATATCTTCTTTTTACTAGTTTCTTTGATAATGGTCGTCTAAGATGAAAAAATATCGACAAGTTCTCACTAAAAGACCATTCTACACTATCATTATTTCTAGGAGTGTAATTGATTCTTATTCTCTAGTGAGACTCAAAATAATATAAGATAAAAATTAAAGTTTCTTCAACAATATAAGTCTCGCATATCAAAGCCTTAATATGCGCTTTTTTAACCTATTTCTTAAGGTTGAATAATTATCTACATGAAAGTAATTAGAGATGAATAATTAAATGTTAAAAAAAGTAATGGACAATTACTTCAGATGTAATCCATAACTTTTTAAATGGATACATCCATTTGTATTACATAGGACCTCCAACTTTTGCCATTTATGCTAAATGTCTTGTAGATGTTCTATTATGTCGAAGAATGAGAGAGAAGATAATTTCAAGTTTATAAATAATATCATTGATGTTTATTTCAAGTTTCTCCATATGTTGAATATGCAATTTATTATAACAAATATCCCTATAAAAGTAACTAATATTTGTTACTGCATTTAATATCTCTTTTGGAAATATAAGTAATAGGAATGAATGTTTATAAAAACACATGGAAACCATGATTCTTCATCTCATATAATTTGCATTCCCTAAATTCACCAATCTAGCTATATTTAATGCATATTTATTAGAAAATTATAGACTTTTAAGCCATTTATAGACAATAAATTTATTCATCCTTATCAAAGATGAATATGGCTTTGGGCTTTGCAAAACAAAACTTATAATTAATCAACTCTATATTCTCACAGTTAAAATACAAAGGTAGACTTATTATAGTTTTATATTATCCTTTATTTTTCCTTTCACGTCCATTACCGTGTTAAGATATTGTCAAAAACAATATTCTCGATATGCAAGACATCCAAATTATGACGAATAACATTAGTCTTCAAATAAAAAACCTTCCCAAAAAATACTCTACTTTATCCAATTATGGATCACATCAAGACCATGAAACTTTTGCTTTCCAAAATGAAAACAAAACATAATGTCCTTATACTTTGAAACTTCATTATACAATTCTTCACCCGATAGCATTGACGATGCAACATCCCTTTTAATATTACCTCTCGAGAAGTATTTTCTATTATTTCTTAATTGATAATGATTTGGCAAGAACCTTTAGTGATAATAAAAAAAAAACGAAGCTTTTCCATCATTGAATAAGGTAAAAGCCTTATTATGATGTATACAATATGGAAAAATTAATTTTCCATATATGTTTTAATTCGACACCGTCTTATACGAAGATAAATCAATTATAGTCTACATCAATGTTACCTTTATTTCAAAATTATGTTTCATTGAGACATCAATCAGGTATGACAATTTATAAAAACATGAATTCCGACTTCATACATGTACCAACCAAAAAATAAAAATTAAACACACATACATACAAAACCAAAATTTCAGCAGAGTTTTTTTTATATTTTCATTACCAAGTTATCGACTCAATAGTTTCACAACCTACAAACATCAATCACAATACTTGTCCCATCATATGAGACTTCCATAACTTTACCATAACATCAACTTCCTATTTTTTCCAATATTCATTTAATAGAATTAACATTATGATATTCTATAGAACAAGTATTTAAAACTAATATAACGCAAGGCACATATCATTTTGTTTTAAAAGTAAATACGTTTAAATAAGAATACATCAAGACTATAAACTAACTTCATAAAGACAACTTTCTTAATTACATTATCCATATTTAAATAAGATAAACAATACAATTCTTATATACAAAATTATATTATAACAAAAATATTGGTTCTTCAAAATACATCATCCATGAAACTACTTCTCAGCTTGAGGGTGCGAGGTACCTCAAAATATCCATTTGAAACACACACACACACACACTTTACATCACTTAAAAAATTTGAAGAATTTCATATTCATGCACATATATATTCACAGCATCATTTAATGGAATAAATTATCTTTAATATACTAACATCATCATAAATCCTTAATATTTTCAAATCTTATAAAAATATCGAAATTGTCTCTAGTCTAAACCAGGTATTTAACTTTTGTTGAAGTCACCTGAATTCTATAATTACCTATCAGCCAGGGTGTTAATCCAATTACTCAGGGAGTTAGTTCTTTATATTTTTCCTTTAACCAGGATATTAGTTCTTTTAACCAGGAAATTAAATCCTTAATTTGTCCATTCAACAAGGCACTATTTGCATTAACTAAAGGAATAGTTTCTCAATTCGTCTATTAACCCGAGCACTAATCCCATTAACCATGAATTAGTCTTTCTAATCCACCTTTTAATTTTACAATTTTACACTAAGATACAATCAAAGAAAATTCCTTCTAATACTCTTTTAAATAACTCTTAGGTCACTTCAAGGTTTCGAACACTTATTTGATGTCTATGCGTGCGAAAAGATTTCCTATTAGGTCTTGTGGCCTTTTGTGTACCAACATAATTAGCATGTCATTTACCATTCATAAACTTTCATGATAAAATCTTATTTTTCACATAGGTTTCAATTTTTTTATTTCAATTACGTTTTAAATTCCACATTCTTGTCATGCATAAATGTCCACTTCTTATACATTTATTTTCATTTTTAAATTGGTACAGCATAATGCAAATTACTCATTTCCTGATTTAATTAATTCTAATACTCTTATATAAGCTTGGTCGAATTTATAGATCAAAGAAATAAAATTCTCTTTTTAATTTGTCATAGATATTATATTCTTAACCCTTATACAATCCACTCGATTCGTTTAAAAGCACCTTTTTACATTAATAAAGCCCAAATCAAAACCCTCCCTTCTTTAGTGAGTTATTAGCAGAAACCTTTATAAGGAAAGAAAGTTAGAATTCTTCTTTGTAAACTCCTTATCAATTCCGCCTATTAACATCAATAAACCTCTAATTTCATACAATTTCCAAACAATTGTATAAAAAAATCCAATGTCCCAATTTTTCCTTTTGGAAAAAACGTTCATGTAATGAGGGAGGGGTTTTCGTTTCTTCCATTCTTGAAATGAACTTATTACCATTCTTTATTTCATGGTCACAACCATCTTTAAATCACAGTTGCATCAATTCAACAATCAACAATTCAAATTTTCATTTCTAAAATAACCCTAACAATTGAAATTCTTCAACAAAAATATAAAATTATTGCAATTAATCTCTTTGGTTATATGTCTTACCTTATTTAGATGAGGTTTCAAGAGATGGATGTAAGAAAATCCAAGCTTTCCCTTTTTTTTCTTTTTAAAACCATAACCTTCCAATTTTCCTTCAAACTCACTAAAAACACTTAATTTTCTCTTTTGGATTACTTTATCTATGTCTTATACACTCTAATCAAGCTTCTTTTTAATAATTTTAGTAAGAAAAACAAAAGAAAATCAAATAAGTCTCCCTTCTCTCCCTTCTCTTTTAAATGCTCTAGTTGCCGGCCATGGAGAAGAAATTAGGTCTTTATATAGTCCAATCTTCCTAATATTACACTTTGGCCCTATTAATTTATGTTTTTCCTATTTTTCCCCACAACCTTTCCCTCTTAATTATCTTATACTATACCACTTTTCCCTTTATTCAATTTCATTCCTCTTATATTTTATAAAATTCTTTTATTTGATCTAACCCATTTTTATTTCTGAATTAAATAATAAAAATTATTATTATTATTATTTTTCCATTCAGGATAGGTTTTAGTCGAGTTTTTACAATACACATATCTAGGTGTAAGTTGTATGCTATCATGATGACCAACCAACAAGATTTGAGTGTAATAAAAAAGCTAAATAAATTAAATCCATTAGTACCCAAGAGAAATTGTATGTTTTATGGCTCCATTAAAAACTCAAGAAGCATCCTACTGAACTACTTTCAAGATTCACCATCAAAAAGGTGTATAATGACTCCATTCACTTTATCATGTGAATAGTGTCATGCCATATGTTAAGTGGTATTTAGGGATATAAATAACCTTTACAGCTTAGAAGTGATTGGAAAGTATCTTGATTTTTTTGTATGTGATAAGTGTCCTTTCTCTATTACTATTGTGTTTATATCGAGCATGCTGACAGGTTTTGCACTATGTGAAATTTGCATATTCATCATAGTTCAATATGCAAAAGTTTAGACACATATCAACTTTTTGGTACCTATGACAAGAGGTTTCATCATGAATTTTACCACAAAAAATTATATTTAAGGCTATTCCCTTCAGGTAACACCCGAATATTTCATAAGTTCAAAAAACTTAGTTGCATCTACATTTATTTCTTTATCTAAAGGGATGCTATGTGAATCTTCACACCTAAATAATCCTCATTCATTCTTATATACCCTATACACATTTTTTATATATATTTGATAGTTTGTGGATTAAAAATTTATTTTTATTTTATTTTAAAATGTTTTAGCTTCAAAATTCTTACTAGTGAGATTCCTATTATATTTTTTTAATTCAACCTGTATACCCTAACATTGTCTCTTTACTAGAGCACTAGAGTAGAGGAGTGAAATAACTAGAATTTAATGGTAATGTGAGATTTAAAAATTGTACTTAACATTGGGGGAGCCATAACACCTATAATCCATATTGTAGGTCCGTCTTTAAATATAAACCAACAAAAATTAGTAATGTAAGTCAAACTCGTGGATATTTGTAATATTCATAATAAATTTAGCTTAACCTGATATATCTAACCCGCTTTTATCAAAAAAAATAAAATAAATGAAATGAGTTTATAATTTATAAAATATTAAAGATTAGGTAAGATATAATGATAGATCCATCCTGAAATAATGATATCCATGATGTAACTGGGTATTTGGTGATTTCAATCTGTGTTAAAAGCCTTTGTTAGGTAGGTCAAAGTGTTAATACACTAGCAACATACTTTGGGAGATGGGCAGCAAGGTACTGTTTGGCATGGACCACATCGAATCACGACCAGCTGTGCAAGTGCCTTTAATTTCTTTTTTGCGCTGACCCTCTCTCTCTCTTCTTTTGATTAGTTCTGTTTTGGTGTCGTTTTGTGTTGATAGTAATAGGTGTGCTTAAATTTCATGGAAAAGAGGCTTACAGAAAGGAGACGAAGTGTCTATGAATAGACCTACATAACTTCTGCTCATAACCAGTCGGTGCCGGCTCATAATTAACCCTTCTAATCTGCTATAACTCCTAGTTTATGGAACATCCTCCCTCCTTTGGACGGCATTGTAAATCTTGACTTGCATCAAATTAGTAATGTTTCATTCCTTCAGCACGCCAATATATATATATATATATATATATATATATATATATATATATATATATATATATATATATCCCAGAAAAAGATCATCAAATTTTTTCATGGTTCTTAAGTCAAGATCTAATTATTATACCACGAATTAAATGTAAAAAAAGAGTTTTAGATACTGTTGTGTGCTTGCTGCAACGGTCGTTAAGAGAGATTGCAAAATCATGCCAGTGCTATACTACTATATATTGCCTGTCATCATATAATGTGACTAATGAACCAACAAGGTTGAGGATTGCACTTGCTCTTTATTGGACCATCGCAAAATCCTGAAGATCCAATGACCATGATTGCTAGATATTGATTAGTTGGTTCATTCCCCTAAAAGGACATTCGTAGATTAATTTAATGCTGAAATCCTCACTTTTTATTCATTCTTTTTTACTTGGGTGAATTCAACTCCTACTTTATTTGCCGACAAAAAGATAGATTTTAATAGTGTTTTGTAGTTAAATAGCGGTTATTTTTTGAAGTGTTTTTCACTTGGAAATACATAAAAATAATTTTATTTTATTTTTTAAAAAATTATTTTTGACATCAACATATCAAAATTATTCAAAAAACTAATTTTAAACAAATATATTTTTAAAAAATCACGTTCCAGCACAGATCCAAGCAGCCCCTCCGAATCTTCTTTTCTGCTTTTTTCCAGAGAAGATAGGGAAAGATGGAAACAGTGAGAGTGGCAGACGTGCGAAATCCCTGGAGAATCATTTTTTT
>Ga0325403_1004127_pt1 | contig 13455 bp, 14 predicted proteins | sample PopdelMetagenome_19_FD_205665 | JGI IMG/M metagenome (GOLD analysis project Ga0325403, IMG submission 205665) | Populus deltoides microbial communities from Bellville, Georgia, United States - Xylem-PdKOR-R4 | ecosystem: Host-associated > Plants > Phyllosphere > Stem > Wood/Secondary xylem...
TTTTTTTGATAAAAATTAAATATATAATAGTATAAGTCTATGTAAGTTTTAATTCTAAAATATTTTTACTTGATAATATATATTAAAAAATAATATAAATAATAACACCTCTCTAAATTTAAATTTTTAAACTGTATTAGATATATCGATATATAAAAGAAAAATAAGAAGTTGAGGTTGAGGTTTCTTGCAGTAAGAGTATCGGGGGACCATACTATCAGAAACATTACAAGCAGTGTTTTTGTCCCCTTCTTTCGGCGGGTATAACGCCATATCTAAACTGATAATAACTCCATCAACTTACAAGTACATTTTGCAGTTAAGAGGAGGGACAGCAAGGGATTTGATGCACACTGCATGAAATGGACAAGATTCGAAACCCTAACTTTGTTCCGGGAAGTGTTGCTGTAGGTAGAGTGGTTGGGCAGGAAGTTGGAGAAACACAGACGTCGGAAAGTGACCGCAACTAATAGTCTGGCAGGAAAAGGATGGCCGTACGTCTCCTTTCCTGCCCAAACATGGACGTTTTTCTGCTAGAATGCTTGCAATAGTAGACTCGCTAGAGCTTGATTCTTAAGTCCACGCTTGCAAGAGATGGAAGTTTCAACCAGAGCATAACTACTCCTACCAAACTGAAGACGTCTGAACAATGGCAATGGCTGTCCGCATCAGATTCAATTGACTACTGCTCTTATTACGGTCCAATTTCCAGACAATTCATTGCTATTTAGGAGGTTCAAGATACCAATACATTCATGGATAAACACAGAATTCCGACACTAATTAATTTTTATCTTAGCTTATGGCTTATAGGTAGATATCAAAGTAAAGCGGAGCGAAATAATGATATTTGTTTTTTTAATATTTATTTTTTATTTTATTATCATGAATAATTAATAGGTTGGGGATGCAAAAGTAACGCCTTCATAGTATAACAAAGAAGTATTAAAAAAAATTATTAATACTTATTGGACAATTAGAATTATCTAAGTGAATAGGTTTTTTTAGACAATTTAGGGTCTGCTATAATTATATACCATGTAACTCTATTTCGATATAATAAAAGATAAAAGCTACTCGTTCATATGGATACAGGTACATTGTTGAACCACATTAAATCTTGTGTTCTTTCTAGTTTATTTTTTATTACAATATTCATCAATAATTGATGAAGCTTTTTCGCAACAATTATTAACAAACACTAAAACAATAGTGCTTTTGTTGAGCACCACTCCACAACTTTTTATTGTAATATATTTTAAAAAAAATTATATTTTTTTTATTTCATCATTCAACATTTGGTTTATTCAAAATTAAGATTCATAATTTGTTGTCGTTTACTTTCTATATGATTATCTTAATCTCATGACTCATGTCACGAGCTTAATGAGTTAATTCAATTGACTTAAGTTTTTTTTAATTGATTTCTTTCAGTTTTATCATTTAACATCATCTTCAACATTAGATTGATTAGGAATTAAATTTTATTATTTGTTTCGATTTGTTTTCTATGAAATTATCTCAGTTTTATGATCCGGATTATAAATTTTACGAGTTAACTCGAGTAGACTCAAATTGTTTTATTTTATTGTCATTTTTTTAGATTGATTTTTTTTAAATTTTATCATTCAACAATAAATTTATTTTGACAATTAATCTAATATGGTGTTGTCTCAATATTTTTTAAAAGAATATCATCTTGAATTTTTTTTATTAGATTATAATTTTATTAATCATTTAAATTATTTTTAAACTCCTCAACAAATTAACTGGATCATAAAAATTTAACTTTCATAGTTTTTTTTTAACAGAAAAATATTAGTCATATCTATAATTTATTTTTATATTAAAAAAATTAATTACACTTGAAGCATAGCGGAAGCCAACGATATAATAATATAACAAGAGAACCCGCAACGCAGAAGCAGGAACAGTGAAACTGAATTTGAAATTGCCAACAGACTCAAGCTGAGGCCAAAGTATATAAAAAAGGCTATAATTATGTATTAAGTTAAAAGGTGTGGAAAAAACACTTTACCTCACATCCATTAGCACTTAGTAATTCATAGTTTTTTTTATTTAAATATTTATTTTAACCTTTTTTTTTTAATTCTAAACTTTTTACTTTACTTATTTTTTGTGTTATTTTTTAATTAATTTTTTTATAAATTTCATAATTCAATATTAATTTCGACAAAAACGATTGAAAATTGAGTTTCATAATTTATTTTGATTTGCTTTCTATAGGGTTACCCCGGTCTTATAATTAAAGTCGTGAATTTGACAGGTTAATCTAGGTTAAATCAAGTCATCTTTTTATTTTTTTCTATGAGATTATCTCGATCTGATGACCTGGATCATGGTTTTGACGGATTGACTCGAGTCGTTTTTTATATTTTTTTTAATTTATTTTTTTAATCTTATCCTTTAACATTGAATTGACTAAGGATTGAAATTCGTAATTTATTTTGATTTGCTTTTCATGAAATTATCTTGGTCTTATGACCCAAGTCGCAGGTTTGATAGGTTAAACCGGGTTACTTTTTAGGTCCTTCAATTGATCTTTTTTTTTTTAATTTTATCCTTTAATATTAAGTTGATTAAACTTCATAATATATTTTGATTTGCTTTATCATAGCCTTAAAATATAGGTCGTGGATTTGACATATTAACCTAGTTGACTAAAATCAATCTAATATATTTTTATCTTAATAGTAAAAACAAATGTCGTCTTGAATTATTTTTTTTTGTAATCAAACTATGTTTTATAGGTTGTATGGGTTGTTTTTAAACCCGCCAAGTCAACCGAATTATATCAGGTCAACTCTCACACGATTTAAATCTTTTTTTTACTAGAAAAAAATATTAATAATAGCTAAATAATTTTTTAGATTTAAAAATTTAAACCAACCTAACAACATAGTGCAAGTAAATAATCTAGTATACCTAAAGCCATGTCCATAATCTTATCATCACTATACACTGATTCCTTCAATAAAAAATAGCAAGTTAATTTTAATATAAATTTATTTTTATGTTTCAAAAATATTTATAAAAAATAATTTTTTTAATTTTTTATCTGCTTTAATATTTTTTAGTATTTTCAGATTGTTTTGATATATCGATATCAAAAATAAAATTTAAAAAATAAAAAAAATTATTTTAATATATTTTTAAATAAAAAATATTTTTAACAACAATTATTATTACAATATCAAAATCAAATAGACATATATCAAAACAAAACCAGAAATTACTATAAAATACTTGGTTGGGGGCACAACCCATCTGAGTTGTCCTTTTCTTAGTTTCCTCTCCTTTCAATCACAAGCTACAAAGTATATGACAACTCTAACCAGAGATATAATAGAGAAATAAAAATGGCATCTTAGAGCTGAAAGATTTTTTCTAAATATTTTTCTAGATTTTTTTTTATGATTTTTCAGTTATAAAATGTAATGTTTTAGCAAAGGAAAGAGAATTCTCAACCTATAAAAAATATTAGACTCTCTTTTTGTCTCTCTACTCACTTTTCTTCCATTATCACTGCCTAAATTGATGTTGACATTGAAGGGTTTTTTTTGCAGGTAACAACCATCATTCATACATCAATCTTCCTTGAAGGAAGCTGAGTTTCAAGCTTCATCACAACTATATTGAATTGCTTTGAATGAATCTCAACCATTTTATTGAGAAGATAGCAACAGATTACAGACAACATTTTGCCTGCATGCTATGAGACCTTTAACGTGCATAGGGGGGCAAACCACAGCATACACTTCCTTTATCATCATCTCTACCGGGAGCTACTACGGAGGAAAATTCTATCCCATTTGAACAATCAAGCATGTATAAGCAATAAGTAACCAGCTTAAATAGCTTTAGTCAGTTTTCTCGCTAGGGAATCTTTGTTTCATCTATTTCTTCGATATCAGGTTTTGAATTAGAAAAAAATGACGAGAACAATTAATCTTGAGAAGGATCAGCGGTAGTATGCCATGTGTCTAGAAGACATGAAAGGAGAACTACCAAAAGGAGAGGTCTTTTGATTTTGGGCAGGAGGGTTAGTGGGTTTCTTCTCATTCTTGGTTTCAGAACGGAGCCAAGACTCAACAACAGAAAGCAGAGTGGCTGAGTTTTTCAACTCATGAACCTCGGTTAACTTCTTAGCCCTCTTCAGCTCACCATCTTGTATGTATGCTAGATGTGTTGCCCACGTCTCTAACCCATCAAAAATATGAGTAGCATATACAATTGTAGCTCCTCTCTGCCAAAAAAAAAGTCAGTCTCGTTACAACATATAATGAACTTCCCTCAGGAACTCAACTAATATTGACATGCATAACAAGAAAATCGTAAACATTGACACTTGAACTTTCTAAGCATTCTATATCTTCTAAAAATATTTCAAAAATAGACAATAGAGGTGATTCCATGCAAAATGATTTTCACTTAAGAAAGCAGAAAAATTAGCCACTGCAATGCAGAAGGATCCACATCTGATAATCAAAATTCACATGGTAGCGATGTTTCTCTTTTAGATAATACTAGTGGGGACTATTGCCATGTGCCCTGATACATTATGCAAATCCACTACCAAAGATTTTCTAGATATTCCTTCAATCAGATCTGTTAGTGCGTGCATACATGTGAATACAATAAAAAATGGGAGTCATACCTGATCACATTCTTCCTTGAAGAACTCAAGCAAATCCATCCTGGCAACAACATCCAGATCGACTGTAACTTCATCTAGCAAAAGAACCTGTAGTTGAAAATTTTGGATCCTACTCAATGACAAAGTTGAGAGACACTATGACCTTTCACCAATATTGTCATAAGCAAACCAAATGAAAAAAGATAGCCATTTTTCCACCTCCCAATCCCTAAATCCCACCCCTCCCAGGGGGTGAACCAAGACCTTCAAATGAAATCCCAAGTCTCAACTGCCCGGATGTCCCTTTGGGGATAAACGATAACCCATTAAAAAAGGAAAACAGGCGACTTTGCCAAGCTTGGGTTATTTCATCAGATTTGATGCCCAAGACAAACCGGTCTCACAAGTAGGTGGGCCGTCACTTGCATATCGAACCCTCTGGCTTAGTTTATCAGCCACGCCAGCAAGAGAGTACAAAAAAAAAAAAAAAAAAATTCATGGACGCAGGCATCTCTTGAAAAGAGCACTCACATTGCAATATAAAAGAAAGGCTACAGAATAAAATGTCCCAAAGATAAAAGCGTGCTCTCCTAGATGACTTCGTTTGCTGAAAAAAAACTCTGAGACATTCTAACGCATCCCATTCTAAATAGGTGTTAACTGATCAGGGCTTCATAGCTTCACTTTACCTTAAATGGATGAAGAAGACCCATGCAAATCTGGACTCGTCGCCGCTGCCCATCAGACACCTTGTGCATACGCCATTTCAAATCAATGTCAAGCAGCTCAATTAACTTTTCTCTTCTAACAGGATCAGTCCCTTCCACTGCCAGTAATACAAGGAAAAGAGAGCAATCTGAATTCTATTAAATCTAAACAAGAAAACATTGACTAAGAAAGCGCAAACAAAATCAAAGAAAAGAAATATGTCACAAGGAGTCATTAATTACCTCCAAATATCATATGTTCTGCAGAGAAGTCTCCCTGTAGTGGAATCTCCCCCTGAAAAATCGCAAGGCAAGTTTTATTCAGAATGAATTTGTTTACAGTTCATAGAAATGCACTCCACGATGAGGAAACAAGAGCAAACTAATAACATAATTCGAAACTTTAATCCGAAAAGAGCATGATTCAACACAATGCATAGGATTTTATTCAATAAATAAGCTAATTAATCACTTGAATTTAGGCATAACCCTCCACAATCAATAACAATAACTACTCTTTAAAAAGAAACAGAACTCACAGCAGATCCAACAGTTTTACTCCACGAACCGCCTAAATAAGCCAAGTCACCACTACAAACCAATTGAGTATCATGAAAAGCCGAACCATTTATCACTCGCACCACATCTCTTCCTCCTACCATATGCTTCCCTGCCATTATTTTCAGCAAAGTTGTCTTCCCTGCACCACAAGAAATAGTAAGCTAAGTCTACGAATTCTTCAAAATTAGCATAAAAGAGATCGAATTTTGATTTACCAGATCCGTTAGCGCCAACGAGAAGGCAACGAGATCCAGGAGAGATGTTGAGATTGAATTCGTAGAAGAGTGGATGCTGTCCTGGGTATGCGAATTGCATTCCGCATATACTGATACTGTTTGCCTTCTCATTTTCTCCTCCTCCTCCTCCTCCTCCTCCTTCTGATGGAGAAGCTTTCTCCGCCATTTTTACCTTCCTTTTGCTCTGCAAATGGAGTTAGTTGTACGGGGTGAAGCGTGTTGTCGTCGTGATTATAATAATTATACACGTCTGTCTCTTGCTGTTATGGCTCGCGTCGCGGCCACGAGCTAGTCCGTGGGTTTGGTGGCTGTCAAGTTGGATGCACCAGTTTCTTACACGTGGTGGGTTTTCAATCCGCCACGTCCTTTAAAAATTATGAAAAACATTTTTTCCTCTTTAAGGCAACGACGTCGGTTTTAATATCCATTCGATTTTTTTTTCAACTGTGAAATGAAATCCGTTTATTCTTGTCAAAGAAGGCATTTTCTAGTCTAAAATTACAAATTAAAAAGAAGAGGAGAAACAAAAGCGGAAAACCCATAGCAAGAAGCTAGAGAGAGAGAGAGAGAGAGAGAGAGTGAGAATTAGGTTTTCTCTGATTGGAAAAACACGAGAGAGAGATTCAAGCTGGGACTAGAAAAAGATTCAATATGCCAGAGATTTCCTTAATCAAACATGTTTAAGAAAGAATATTGGAATTTCAGTAATCCTCTTCGGTAAGTGGAGGAATTCTGGAATGAATAACTGCAATAGAAATAAAATGCAGTGAAGTAGAGTGCACTATTTTTATCGAATCGTATGTTTATTAACTGATTTTGTTTCTTGCCGAATTTATTTTTATTTATTTTTTGTGTTTTTTGAGTATGCTGAGGATATATTATTGAGAGAGAGATACGTGCAGTTTTTTTTTAATGGCGGAAATCGTGTTTGTTTGTGTGGGCAGGTGGCTCATTTTGGTATTGTTATGGTGTTTGAGCTGTGTGAGTTATAACAATGAAGGTAGATGAGGATTCAGTTTTGCTTAGTAGCTTGGGGGTCACCTCAGCGAACCCTGAAGATATTGAACGTGTTGTTTTAGAAGAGGTATGAGCTTCGGTTCTTTGTTTTTAATAGAGTGGTGCTTAGTCTGCTTGTCTTCTTCATAAGTGCTGTTTAATCGTGTTCATGATTGATGATCATGGAATGCAAGGAATGTATAGAAATATGATCTAATGAAGGTTCTATATTGTATTGGTTTTAGTTTCTTTGAGAACTTAATCAGACGTGTCTTAGCTCTTGACGTTTTAATGGTTACCTTGTTCCGTATTTCTCTATTCTGTTTTAGGCTTTTAGCAATGAGGAGAATATTGTAAACTATATAACGACTATCATAGTTTTTCAAATTGAGGAATGTTGTTTACTGAATGCCAGGCAAGAAACAATGCAGATAAGGGAGGGAGCACTGAGGAGGAACCTCCTGACAAGGTGGAAAACGTTGATCCATCATCTGCCAACCAAGCAAAACTTTATAGTAAATTGAGGGCTGTAAAATTTGAAATAGATGCTGTTGCATCAACTGTTGAAGAAGTAACAGATGTTGTGAGTGGCGAACACCAGACTTATGATGATGGTGGTGGAACAAAGAAAAGGGACAAAGGAGATGATGAAAGTGGAGTTCAGGTATCTCCTGATGACTTCACTCTTCAACAGGCCCTGGCAGCTGATCGGCTAAGAAGTCTTAAGAGAACTAAAGTAAAACTTGAGAAAGAGCTTTTAGATTTGCGCAAGGATGATGCTACCAAGGCTGTAGAACATGATAAACTGTTAGCAAACCTTGTGAAGGAAGATCCAAGACCGAAGAAAAAGTCAAAAAAGGTTCTAAAATCAGGAAAAAACAAGGAAAAACAACAGAAAACAGTTTCATTCGCTGATGATGCTGATTTTGATTTGATGTTGGATGGAGCATCTTCAGGATTTGTTGAAACAGTGAGTTAAAAATAGTTTGTCTTTCCATGAATTGCACATTGAGATTTGCTGCAGGATAAAGTCCTGCTAGTGGATTAATGATTTTTTCATGGTTCAATGATAAAAGCAATGAAGGCTGCTAACTTTCTGCTATTTATGTCTTAGGAAAGGGATGAATTGGTGAGGAAAGGAATATTAACTCCTTTTCATAAGCTTAAGGGCTTTGAACGTCGTCTTCAGCAACCAGGGTCATCAAGTGGGAAAAATGAGTCTAATGAAGAAGACAAGAATGATGGTCTTGATTCCGATAGTGTTGTCAGAGCTGCTCATTCGATGTTAGAGGCTGCAAAAGCTCGTCCGACAACTAAACTTCTTGATTCAGAAGCTCTGCCAAAGCTTGATGCACCAACTCGTCCTTTTCAGAGGCTGAAAACACCTTTGAAAGCTTGTCAGTACCCAGAAAGAGACGCAGAGAAAAGGAAGGGTTCAGAAAGGAAAAGGAAACGGCCTTTGCCTGGAAAGAAATGGAGAAAGAGTGCTTCTTGGGAAGATATGGGTGAAAGTGGTATGTACTCTATTTTCCTTTCTTAAGGCGTTAACTATGGCCATCATCAGTTTCTGTACTGTGGTAATTGTTTGGTTTGTTTCAACTGTTCATGTCTTGGTTGCTGTCATCAAGCAGACAGAGCTCAAAGAGCATCTCTAAAATGAAAATTTCCAGTCAAAGCATGCATCAGCAAACTCCATTATGCATAGGGTTATCTTCTTTAATGCTTTTATTCACAGTTGATTTTTTTGGTTATTCTGCAGAAGATTCTGGGAGAAACTTGGTTACATCCATCTCCGAAGAAGACGTTGATGATGGTTATGATAACGACTCTCCTTTCATAACACTTGAAGGTGGTCTTAAAATCCCAGAAGCCATTTTCAGCAAACTCTTTGATTACCAGAAAGTTGGTGTGCAGTGGCTATGGGAATTGCATTGCCAAAGAGCAGGCGGTATTATTGGAGATGAGATGGGTCTTGGTAAGACCATCCAGGTCTTATCTTTTCTTGGAGCATTGCATTTCAGTAACATGTACAAACCAAGTATTGTTGTTTGCCCTGTCACACTCTTGAGACAATGGAAAAGGGAAGCACAAAAGTGGTACCCAAGATTTCATGTGGAGCTACTACATGATTCTGCTCAGGATGTTTCTTGCAGGGATCCTTTAAAGAAGAAGCGAGCCCAGTCTTACGAAAGCGACTGTGAGACTGAAGATTCACTTGACAGTGATTATGAGGGAAGTATTTCATGTAGAAAGGCCAACAAATGGGATTCCTTGATAAATAGAGTTTTTGAATCTGATTCTGGGTTGCTTATTACCACTTATGAACAACTACGCTTGCTAGGAGAAAAAATACTCGACTTTGAATGGGGCTATGCAGTTCTGGATGAAGGGCACCGTATTCGGAATCCAAATGCTGAAATTACCCTGGTTTGCAAACAGCTTCAGACGGTTCATCGCATTATAATGACAGGCGCACCGATTCAAAACAAATTGACTGAATTGTGGTCTTTGTTTGATTTTGTTTTTCCTGGAAAGTTGGGGGTCTTGCCCGTATTTGAGGCAGAATTTGCTGTTCCAATCTCTGTTGGTGGTTATGCCAATGCTTCACCTCTACAAGTATCTACAGCTTACAGGTGCACATTGTTATATTTCTTAAATCTTGTAGGTGGTTCTGAGTTTGCATGAAATTCACAGATTTTCTTTATCAAATTTGGAAATTGTCCCATTTCTGAACTGAAAAATCTAAATTTTCTGTAACAGCAAATCACTTCTTGATCCTAATTCTCTGTTGTTGCAGGTGTGCTGTGGTGCTGCGTGACTTGATCATGCCTTATCTTCTCCGGCGTATGAAGATGGATGTCAATGCACATCTTCCCAAAAAAACTGAACATGTCCTCTTCTGTAGTCTTACTTCAGAGCAAAGATCTGTGTATAGAGCGTTTCTTGCAAGCACTGAGGTGGAAAATATACTGGATGGAAGTAGAAATTCTCTGTATGGAATAGATGTGATGCGTAAGATATGTAACCATCCTGATCTGCTTGAGAGAGAGCATTCCTATCATAATCCAGACTATGGGAATCCTGAACGCAGTGGAAAAATGAAAGTTGTAGCCCAAGTGCTCAAGGTGTGGCAGGAGCAGGGTCACCGTGTTCTTCTGTTCACTCAAACTCAGCAAATGCTGGATATTTTTGAGAATTTTTTGAATTCTGGTGGTTATAATTACCGAAGAATGGACGGTTCAACTCCTATAAAACTGAGGATGTCCATAATAGATGAATTTAACAACTCAGGTGATATTTTTATATTCATTTTAACTACAAAAGTTGGAGGATTAGGGACAAATCTAACTGGTGCAAACAGGGTGATTATCTTTGATCCTGATTGGAACCCCTCAACTGACATGCAGGTATTTGTTGTTAATTTTTGGTTTTAGGTATGTAGTTATTTAAGATGCATCATATAATTTGTAGCTAGCCTGCTCCATTGTTAATTATGATAACCTTAGCATTCTTTCTGAGAGTATCCTATTCAAGAAACCATTTAAATTGTAATAGTATTGCTGCTTATAATAAAACCATTATATTTATTTAAGTTTCTGTAAATTTTGTTTCATAACTAAGGTTATTTTAATCAACTGTGGGAATTGAATTTGAGATTCTGCTTTTCCATTGATCCACATATCTTTATACTGAGGGCGATTATTGATTTTAATAGGCCAGGGAACGTGCTTGGCGTATTGGCCAGAAAAAGGATGTCACTGTATATAGACTGATCACAGGTGGAACTATTGAGGAGAAGGTATATCACCGGCAAATTTATAAGCATTTTCTTACTAATAAGATATTGAAGAACCCACAGCAGAGAAGGTTCTTTAGAGCTCGAGATATGAAGGATCTTTTCACGCTGAATGATGATGGAGAGGGTGGGTCAACTGAAACATCTGACATTTTCAGTCAGTTATCTGAAGATGTGAATGTTGTTGGTACAAAGAAAGAAAAGCTGAAGAAGCGCAAAAAAAACAAAGGCATTGCACAACATGCTGACGTTGCCATAGTTGACAATGAAAACAACTCTGAGATCAGAGCTTTGAGGGAAGAGAAAGAAAAAGCTGATTGTAGTGATGGTGAAGTAGATGAAGAAACAAATATCTTGAAGAGTCTTTTTGATGCCAATGGGATACATGTAAGTTTCCAACTATTTCTCCGTGATAACTATCCAATGATATTAATCAATACAATTGTGTTCCGAGTGACCTTTTCTACACTTTGTATGCCTTGTTTTTGCTAAAATCAGCACTATGCTTGGCTGGAATGTGTAGATGAGAATATTTGTATAACATGTATATGAGTCATGTTCAGTAATTATTTGTGGATAAACAGTATATTAGACTGCATTATGCCTATTGAAACTACAGATAGCCTTTGTGTAACATGCATTCATTTTGTTTTCCCTCACTTTGTGTTGATCTTCTTCATTTCCTTCAGAGTGCCATGAACCATGATGTTATTATGAATGCACATGATGGAGAGAAGATGAGGCTTGAGGAACAAGCTTCTCAAGTTGCACAAAGAGCAGCAGAAGCATTACGCCAGTCTCGAATGCTCCGTAGTCGTGATAGTGTATCTGTCCCTACATGGACAGGCAAATCAGGGACTGCTGGTGCACCATCATCAGTTCGTCAAAAGTTTGGATCAACTGTGAACTCCCAGCTGATCAAATCTTCTGATTCATCATCCAGCAATAAAACAAGCAACCTGAAAGGCATAGCAGCTGGGACTTCTGCAGGAAAAGCATTATCCTCGGCGGAACTACTTGCCAGAATTCGGGGAAATCAAGAAAGAGCAGTTGTTGCCGGGCTTGACCAACAGTTTGGATTTGCATCAAGTTCTGGTACCAGTGCAATGTCTGAAAATAGCGGAGCATCTAGGCCACCTCAAACTTTATCCAGTGTCCAGCCTGAAATTTTGGTTCGCCAGATCTGTACATTTATACAAAGACGAGGTGGAAGTTCTGATTCATCAAGCATAGTCCAGCACTTCAAAGACAGGATACCATCGAAGGACCTGCCCTTGTTCAAGAATCTTTTGAAGGAAATAGCTTCACTGAGGGAAGACGCTAATGGAAAACAATGGGTTCTTAAACCCGAATATCAATAGCAATAATTTCCCAGCCAAGTGAGTTATACTTTCTGTTCTGGGCTTCCTCCATTTTTGCAGATGACAGCTGTTTTTTTGTAGAACAAAGGATACCATATATCCCCTTTTTTATTTTTTTTGCTTCTGTCAATTCACGGGGCGTTTTCTATAATGTCAAAACCAAACCAAACGTTAAGCGATTCTCTGTACAGTGCAACAATCATTGTAATATATCCCATTTACAGGTGAAAATAGTAGGATTTTAAGATCTCGATCATGGTCAGTCTAATCCAGCAACGGATGTCATAAAAGAAGGTTTCACAGTCCAAATTTTTCTGTGCTGTTCCTGCTGTATGGTAGAAGCACTCATTTATCCATGCAAATCATTTTTATGTGGAGATGAAAGGGCAGTTACAGTGTTACAGAACAAATATCGCCACTCATCTCCGAGAATTATTCAATGGACGGCCTGTTGCCTCGATGATGCTGATTCTTTTTATTTTGCATTTTTAACGAATGTTATTGTGCTGGCTAGGCTGATAAGCAGCAGGGTCGGTGACATGGGTTTTTCTTGAACAGCATTGTTAGTAGTTTGTACAGTGAATGTATGGTACTTCGAGAGGGGCAATCAAGCTTGACTGTTCACCGAGGAATACAATCAAATTTATGACGATCTCAACCATAAGCTTTGGACAAAATCAAGTGGCTTGCTGGATGGGTTGACCTGAGTTAATTCATGCCTTGAGCCAAGTCCCATGTCAAAAGGTTATCTTGCTAGCCAGGCGTATAACACTGCTCTCTTCAGGTTTTTGCACTTTCCTCTTCATCTCTATTCAGAGTGCAACTCAAAGCCACCAAGCAGTGGTTTTAGTCACCGTTTGTGTTTGTTTTTGCTGTGTGAAAATGATTTTGAAAAATTGATTATTTAAAAAAATTTAATAAAAACTAAAATTTTAAAGATAATAAAAATATTATTTTAATATATTTTTAAATAAAATACTTTAAAAAAATAAAACAATTCTTAATAATACGAGCCCAGCCCATCTAATGGTCGTGGATTACTGATCAAATCAATACAGGAAAGGAATCATTGGAAATCCTGCAAATATGACTGAAGCGTGCGGGTCAAGAATGCTTGGCAATTGGTAGGGACCCACTGATT
>Ga0325403_1004130_pt1 | contig 13451 bp, 5 predicted proteins | sample PopdelMetagenome_19_FD_205665 | JGI IMG/M metagenome (GOLD analysis project Ga0325403, IMG submission 205665) | Populus deltoides microbial communities from Bellville, Georgia, United States - Xylem-PdKOR-R4 | ecosystem: Host-associated > Plants > Phyllosphere > Stem > Wood/Secondary xylem...
GCACTATTGTTGGGAGTTTGGTATATCTCACCATTACTCGTCCAGATATTGCATATGCTGTTCATGTTGTTAGTCAGTTTGTTGCTTCTCCTACTACTGTTCACTGGGCAGCTGTTCTTCGTATTTTACGATATCTTCGGGGTACAGTTTTTCAGAGTCTTTTACTTCCATCCACCTCATCATTGGAGTTGCGTGCATACTCTGATGCTGATCATGGTAGTGATCCCACAGATCGCAAGTCTGTTACCGGGTTCTGTATCTTTTTAGGTGATTCTTTTATTTCTTGAAAGAGCAAGAAACAATCTATTGTTTCTCAATCATCCACTGAAGCAGAATATCGTGCCATGGTATCTACTACCAAAGAGATTGTTTGGTTACGTTGGTTACTTGCTGATATGGGAATTTCCTTTTCTCATCCTACTCCTATGTATTGTGACAACCAGAGTTCTATTCAGATTGCTCATAACTCGGTTTTTCATGAGCGCACTAAGCACATTGAGATCGATTGTCATCTTACTCGTCATTATCTCAAACATGGCACCACTACTTTGCCTTTTGTTCTTTCTTCCTTGCAGATTGCAGATTTCTTTACCAAGACGCATTCCATCTCTCGTTTTCGTTTTCTGGTTGGCAAACTCTCGATGCTTGTAGCTGCCGCATTGTGAGTTTGAGGGGAGATGTTAAATAATATTTATGTAGTCTTATTTATTAAGGGTAGAATAGTATTTTCAGTTTGACCTATATATACTTTATTTATATTTAGGTTAAGACCAATCATTCATAATATACAGTTTATTCAGAATTCTAGCCTCCTTTCTCTATTTAATCTCAATTAATTTAACAGCCAATATAACACAACAATGAATTGAAAACACCAACCAGATATCATAACAAACAAAAAAAGGCAAGCAGAATCAAGCGTATACCAACCCACAGAAAAACAAAAGAACTAAATGTAAATTGCTGCAACAAAAATGATAAGAAAAAACATTTGGACAGTGCAATGAAGTTCACTGGAATCAGATAGAGAGTCAAATGGTACCTGCCATGAACCAAAGTCTGAGAAGGCTTTCCCGCGCAAGGAAAGTGCAGGAGTAAGAACCCACAACCATAGACCTCAACTAAAGAAGAGAAAACAAAAAAACAGGAAGCCCTTAATTCTAAACTCATATTGCAATACAGAAGCAAACAATAGAATCAAGCACCTATTTGAAAGGAAATGAAAAAGAATGAAACCAGAAACCAATCTAGACAGTAGATGATCGAAAGGCTAGCTCAACAGTCCTTTCAAAAGAAGAAGAAGAAATGGAATCCAGATAATACAGAAGGAAATATGTTCAAATTCATAAAGAAAGCTTTAAGAGAAATTAAAATCCAGCACCTGTTTACATGAAAATCTAACAGGATAAGTGAAAACCCACATCTAAACCACACCTGAGAAGGGGCTGTTCAGAAGCTTTTTTTTCAAAGAAATGAAGCATGAACTCAGTTGATTCCATAAAGAAGAACAGTCAACACAATAACTAAAGATAAAAGAGAGCAGAACACCATGGGTGTCTCACAAAGGCATTTCTATTGGATTAGATGAGAACCCAATCCCCACACAACTGCGTGGCATCTTAACATACGACTCAATCATTAGAAAAGGAACCAAACAAACACCAGACCAGATGAAATGGAAGAAAAGCATTTATCTAGTCATATTTCTTTCCCAGCACCGTCAAAAAATGACCAGATTAATTAGAACCCAACTAAACAGGCGTCGACAGCTCTCCCAACGCTGAACAGTACTAGATGCATTAAATGTCGTTGATGGCTACCGAGTCTAACATATAAATTGGGACTCAAATGTAGTGTCCAGTAAGAATCCCTATAAGACAACTAACCAAAGAAGGGACGCGCGCTACTAAGAACAATACTATGGAAAAAAGACAACTTTATGGTTTTTGATGCTCATACTCAGGTGGGTTATTCGGGATCAACAACCCTTCCTTACAATAGATCAACTAACTCAATTGGAAATACGCATGTTAAACTAGTTCCTCATGAGCTTCCACATTCTAATACCTGAGACGTATCAACTGGCTTAAGGCCATATTGGTACCTCTATTCAAGAAGTTGTTCCCGATCAATTCTTATTATTAAACGCTTAACATGAGAGCTTAATTTGACCATAAATAGAGCTTCCACCATCGATCACAGGAGATGGTAGTGATCACTCATCCATACAAAATCATATTCAGGAAACTATTGCTGTTGAAAACATATCTTTCTATCGGAAGCTTAATCTATCACATGTCGACATCAATATGATGAAGACAAAAATGAAAAATAAAACTAATAATATCTTCTTTAAATATTACCACCTTCAAAAAAATATGTGTGTGTGCGCGCGCTTGGTTGTTTAGCTAAAATCAAGCAGTTATATAGATTGCTCCATAATCCCCAGTCTTTTAGGGGAAAACAAATCATTGACGACTCAATTTGCCTCCAACCAAAGCTACCCATATTAGTTACACTAATTGTTCCATGAGCAACTGATTTACATCTTCTAATTGTTATGAATATGTACTATATAGTTGCACCTGAGATTGTTACACTATATTTTATACTAGTTCAATGTTAGGCATGAGGTAATAATCTCTTCATTCATAATATTTTTTTAGCATGTAGATTTTTGAAGTTTTTATTTTTAAAACATTTTTGTACTTTTTTTTTCTAAAATAATACTTACTTAAATATCGAAGAGTCCTCAAAAGCACAAAAAAAAATTTTTGCAGACACAAGTCACTTATCACACTCGAACATCACGACGATAGATTAAAAGTTTCTTGTTTGAAAAAAAACAAATATTTAGCATCTTGTTTTTTGAGGGAAAATGTTTAATTTAAAAAGTCATCACCTAGTATTATGGTTACTAGAAACTCTAACTGGTTAACAGAGATTCTATGGTACGGGACTAGTCACGCGAAAAGGAAGATATTATCACCCCTTTAGTGTCCTACCTGAGTCAGACTGCATTGCTGGTTTTGTCTTAAATTGCTAAAAGTTTGTTGTATTATGTTTTTCATGATCTGCCTAAGATATTCCTGATTCTGGCGTCAGTGAATACTCGGCTACAAATATTTCCAACTCTAGTGTTGGTAAATATTACATAACTGAAAATGTATAATATTTCTGACTCTAGCACCAGTAAATAAATCCATAAAATTTAAATTAAAAAAAACTATTATTTATTTATTTTAGCTGGGTCTAACTTACCCGCAAGCCTAGCCATGCAGGTTAGCCTAGACCCAACGGCCCAACTGATCACTACACGCATGCATGAATTATTCACGCATGCATGCAACAATAACATGTTAATTATTTTAGCAAACAGGGAAGAAAGCTTACTTGGTTGTGCTGCTGCTGGAAGCAAAGTCGAGGGAGACGACTGGATGACGCTGGAGACCGGTGGTTGGGCAAACATCTCAACCTTCCCTTCGTTCTTCTGTGTTTCTCCTTTCTCCCTGGTGTCCCTTTTTGTCTCTATTCTCTCCCCTTTTCCTTTCTGGTTTATGTTGCTCCTCGTCGTTATGGAAGGGGAATGGAGCTGTTGGTCACGGGTTGAGAATCCAACTTGCTATTCACGGTGGAGACAGGGTTGCTCGCGCGAGGAAGAACTTCTAGACGTTGCTTCAATGGAGGCTGAGAGAGATTCCGACTTCCGTACTGCCACTGTTATTGCTGCTCTGAGAGGAAGGATCTGGCTACTGCTATTGTTGCACTGCGATATTGGTGTTGCTCTAAGTGCTGGACCGAAGAGAAAAGGTTGCTGCTGTAACTGAGTTCTGAGGAAAACTCTTCTCTGTTTTGAAGCTGCATGCGATTGGAACCGTTGGGTCTTCGGGTGCTGCTTCTCCGTTGTTGTTGGTAGTTGGTTGAGGGAGAAGGAGAGCTGTTGATGGGAGAAGAAGACAGTGTGTGGTCGGTCTAAGGGATCAGTCACAAAAAAGGAAATGAAGGGGTGGTATGTGTATGTGTAAACCCGGGGAAAAATAAAGGTTGCTTAGATTGCAAACTAACTAAATAAGAAATAAAAGTGAAGAAATTCATGTATATGGTCAAATAAAAACAGGAATTCAAAAATTTTCAGAAAAAAGTTTCTGGATGAAATATTTTGAGACATTATAAATCAACCCGAAAATGTTGAGGGTTGGATTAAATTAAAGAAAATAAACTAAACTAAAAGTTGTGGGATGAAATTATAAGAAATGAAAAGAGGTATGACTTAATTATAAGAAGAAGAAAAAAAGAAAAAGATGTGGGGGCCTAAATGCAAATAAGAAAAATTATAAAGCATAAATACTTATATTCTCACCAAAAATCTGCAACAATCGTAAGGAAAGAAAAGAGAGAGTTTTTGTATCCATTCTTGCAAAATCGAGATAGAAACACAAAAATTTCAAGAACCCATGCAAGATTAAGGGTTTATAGATTGAATAAACAGTTGTGGGCTAGGGATTAACAAGAAAATTAAATAAAAAAAGAAGATGGAGGGTCGGCTGTCATTAGATAAGAAAGGAGGGAGTTGAAAATCTTCAACTAGTTGAAGATCAAAAACCTTAATTCGTATCGGGTAAAGTGTTATAAACATGATCTTATAAGTTATTTCAAATTCGATAATGAATTGATGCCTTGATGTGAATTATAGATTAGGGTTTTTAGACTTGAATTTGGAGAAAAATATTTGTTGTTAAAAATTAAGTTAAGTGATGTGTGGTATGTGATTCAGGATGTGAAAACATGATAATTTACCCAAAAAATGTAGTTTATGAAAGTTATGTGTGAAGGGAAGGGGGGGTGATGAATCTGGACAGACTCGTCTCCTGACTTTCGGTAAGATTTCGGATAGGAAGATGAGGAAATTAGAACCAGGTTTCTTGTAGAAATTGTAGTTTTAGATGTTAACTAACTAAGGAAATTGATCTTGCTCAATTTGGAGCTGTAGAACTCCAGTTATGGGTTATCAACCAAGACTGGGTCATGACAGACCCTGTAGGGTAGTAAGTCTGATTTGTTGATGAGCAATTATGACTATCTTGGGGGGCAGAACTGGGTTCTCCTTCCTTCAGAGAACTTATAGCTCCATGTCTTATCTTTCCAACACAACCAACTTTGCTTGAAATAGAGTTCTATAACTCTAGATATAGTTAAAAATTTGAGAAGAGGTTGGACAATAACAGTTCAATATCTAGATAGTAACGGTTAGACAATAACAGTTCAATGTCTAGACAGTAACGGTTCAAGACAGTAACAGTTCAATATCTAGACAGTCACAGTTTAAGACAGTAACAGTTGTTCCTAATTAATTCTTAATGTTAAATGCTTAACATGAGAGCTTAGTTTGACCATAAATAGAGCTTCCACCATCGATGGGGGGCTGTAGCTTATGGGATGGAGTCGGTGCATAAGTTTTGGTTTTTTATATTGTGTGCTTTATTAGGTTTTCTGGTAATATCTCTCCCTATTTTTTGTATGCACCAGTATTTATATTTATAATCCAAGAGTTTTATGGCATATGAAAAATAAAGTTTCAAACAAATTCATTTTTAAAAAAAAAAATTAATTTGATTAAAAATCAAATTTGAAAAAAAGAATAATTATCATTTTCTTGATGATAAAAAGAGAATGACAAAAATACATTGTAATCCTAGTTTTCCCACAAGTTAACAAATCATACTTTTCATCGAAATAAATCCATGATCTTTTAATTTTAAATTTTAATCCCTTTAAAATTAAATTAAAAGCAAATGGGCCAAAATTGAGCTTTAACATCACCTACCACCTTGGCTTATCAAGCACCAAGTACAGGATACCAACCATCTTGGCTAAGAAGAATGGACCAGATTGCAAGAATCAAGAGACTAACCGATTATCCAACATATAACCGTCTATTGAAACTTGATAAAAAAAAAAAAAGTCATCAATTGTCCTTCTAGTGATGGTTTTTGACATTCCTAATTACTACCAATGATAGACGATCATGACATGGCTATTCTATCAGAACATTATCAACCCTTCAATCATGTTTGACTTCTCCTTAAGGTAGTGCTAGTCATTCAAAGGAATAGTCAAGCCCAATAAGTTAGTAAAATAACCTAGAACTATTAAATTTACTAGCTCTGCAAAGCTATAACATCACTTAACTAGGAGGATGGTGCCCATTTTTATGATCTCGTTCATGGTATGAATAAAGTTTCTTTTAATAAGAAAGACTACTTTTATAATTAAGAATGTTCCAAATTAGTTTGGAAACCATAATCTACTATGAATGTTAGATGTGCACTTTTGTAAGAAATTCATAAAGCTATACAACATGTTTGCTGCTCTAAGTCGAAATGATTTCTCCTATTTACTCAAGAACGTGGTGAGATAGGTATATTTAGGCTATACTTTTTATCGACTTCATGAACATTATGGAAACCTCGAGAGCTTGAAAGCCTTCAACGAGTTCAAATGGAGTGGTGGTACAAATCAAAAAACATGTGAAGTCCCTTTAGCAACTGTCCAATAAAAAGGAAGTCATCTACCTAGAAGGCATTTAGTGGAGAAACTTCAATTTCTCCTCACTTAAAATTAGGACCAGGATCTCAACATAAATTGGATATCAAAGTCATCAATTTGATTATACCTCAAAGGGAAATACAAATATATCATAATCATTGGCTAAGAGTGTAAGTTTCTTATATATGAAACAACTTGTTCAAAATAACAATATTTCTATTTTCTCCAGATAATATCTAAGGGCCACAACCTCACAACCTTTCAAGGATAGGATGGATTTAATCTTTCTAGTGTGATTGTACAGTTTTCCTTGGAATGAATCAACTTTGTCAACCTAGTGCGATTGCAAAATTTATATTAGAAGGGATTGATATGGTCTTCTTAGTGTGATTTCACACTTTCTAAAGATGAGATTGACGCAATCTCTATAAGACAACAACCCTATAACTCTTTAAAAGATTTGAATTCATCTCTACATTGCAATAGCACCAATCATCATATGATCCTAGGGGCATCTTAATAATCCATTCAGAATTTATTCAAACGAGTAAAGATATACATGTAACCTAGATTTCTTTTCGTTTATAGACAAAGGAAAATCCTACTAAGGTTAGAAAGTTCAAATCTTGCCCAAACTTGAATAAAAATACTTTCAAGATTTTTTTCAAGTATAGGTGTTGGACCAACACAATATATCTAGAGTGTCTCCCCCTAAATATTTTTCCAAGCATTAGTGTTGAACTTATACAAACTTTTAAAGATTCTTATAAGTATGATTTTTACTACAAAATATACAAGTTAATATAGAAATGAAATAGAAGAATATTCATAAAATGAGAAACATTAAAAGAATAAACCCCATATGACTGGGGTTGTTTACATGGCTAGAGGAGTTTGGGGGTTGAAGCTTAGATTCATAGGCTTGGCTCTTCAACAAGGTATTCCTTACGTTAGGCAACTGTAACCCTAGCAGGAAACACATCAATAAAATTAGGCATTAGGACTATATGAAAGGTAGCACTGAAGTCCATCAGGATTCCTCTTGACTGGTTGAAGAAGTACAAATTGGGACTTGGCAAGGAAGATTTTATCCCCAACCATTTCGGATAAAGTTGCAAACCCTCCAAAAACCTCTTAAACTCTATAAGAGAGTTCTTTCGGGCCTTTAATCTCACATGAGAAAGAGTTCATCTAAGCTTCCTATCTCGTATGAGAGCTTTGTACTTCATCTCTAGCAGCTTGGAGCTCAACATGTAGAGCATCTTCAGATGCCCTTAACTCCACCATCCTCTACTTTAGGATGTCTACTTCCTTGTAAGCTAGAGAAAACTGTTTTTCAGTAAAGTTAAGTTGAAGGACAACACCTTTTATATCTTCTTTCTACTTCTCAAATGCCGCATTTAAGGCTGTCAATTTTACCTCCATGACAACCTTCTCATCTCTTAGCCTTTAAAAGGTGGTCTGGTTTGTTCTGTGCTTGGCGGTGACATCCCTCATATAATTTCTCTCAAATATTCAGTGCCTCTTTGAATTGACATATGTCATAAAAGTTTGTCAAAAAAATTATTAAAAACAACAATAATAAACCATAAAAATAAAGTCGAATAAGCAAATTTTTTATATTCAAAGTCATTTGTCTAGTCAAAGATAAATAGTGGTTGTAGCTCTCATTAGACATCATCAAAATATCTAAATTGATAGTGAGAATTCTTTATGACTACCTCACCACCTCAAGTTCAGTCTCCCCCAAGCTAGACTTTTTACCAATGACAACCTTCATGACCTCCCTCTCCTCCTCAATTAGGACGAGGAAAGTAAATAGAGCTTGACTAATGATAAAGGCAACAAAAACATCTTCAAACCTCTATTCAGCTCCCTAAAAACTACCCTAGGTAGAGGTCCTAACATCTACAACCTATATAATCGAGATTGGGGGGTAAAGGAATTTTTATCATAGTAGCCTTCATAAATGAGGATAACATACCAATCTCCACAGGGATATAGACTCCTTTTCTCTTGAAACAAGCAACAGGACTCGTAATTACTTTAGAAAGGTTCAGATTTGTCTAACCCCTAGCCAAAAAAGAATAGTTCCCCCCATCTATCATTTTTATAGGAGTATTGACTCTCACTATTCTTTCCTTGGGAATAATGTCCTCAAGAACAAATAGTTCATCTATAGTTATGGGGTCGCTCTTCATCTCTTCTCCGGTCCTAACTGGTAAGGAAAATAAGGGATAAGGAAACTTCATACTTTATATCATATCCTGGTAATGCCCTTCGTCCATTCTATTAACGTCATATTCAGTTGAGGTTAAGGCTAATGTAGCACACATTTTTTTTCTCATTTGAGCTTAGACAGGGCTTATTATTCACCTCAAAAGGAGGTACCCTTCAATAATAGGAACAACCTCAGACGTATTCCATTGCATCTTTAGGTATAATTGGCCTATTATACCTTATTATCAGTCACCTCCCCCTCCATTTCTTGACATGAGCGGGTTTTCTCTGCAAAGTTCCCTTTTTGGCTCTTGTGGGTTTATTTGCGAAGGTACAAAAACCAATGCAAGTCATTTCCACCTTTGATGCCAGCAACCAGATGGTAACAAGTCCTAAAGACATTAATTGTATGCTAGTCGGACAATGCTAACAACCAAATGGTAATAGGTCCTAAAGACATTAACTAAATGCTCGATTCTAACGAGCCTATAAAACTTATCAAATACGGATAAGATAATCAACCCATTAGGGTGTAGATGGCTTAGACCCAACTAGTAGTATTTAAAAACTTCCCTCATGAATCTTTGGAGGGGAAAGGAATACCTCAATGTATACATGTAAAATGGGGTTGTAATTTCAAATTGACCTTGAGCAAAGCCCAAAGTTGGTTAGCTGATACGTTCATCTTGGGAAGACATTTGAGCTATAAACTCTCCTAGCTACTAACTATTGACAAATGCCACGTCCTCTACACATAAAGTGTTAGAGGTATCATCTTTAAAGGCCCAAGATAACCTTTCTCTCCTTTAAAGTTCCCTAGTCATAACAAAAGAAGAACTTCTCCAACAAGGAGAACTACTTTCCCCCCTACTGGAGGTTGATGTTAGGGTTCCATCCCATTTAGTTCTGAGATTTAAATACCGCATTCCTAAAAAATTTAATTTTTTTTGCTTAAAATGAAAAAAAATATGTTTTTAGATGGTTTTGATGTGCTAATGTCAAAAATAATTTTTTTAAAATGAAAAAAACTTCATTTTGATTTATTTCTAAGCGAAAAGCACTTTGAACCGCCACTGCTATTAAAATTCCAAACAAGCCAATTTGATGGACCTTTATCCCCTAATACTTCCTCTAGTTTCAAGTTGGAACCTGAACTCTTCACCAGAGACAACAATATCCCTAGGATCAAACCTAACTCTTTTGGGTCTATTTCTTTGTTCAATAATTTTTTTAAAAAAAAAAAACAAGAATCTTTTGGTAGGAAATACCTAGGATGGCGATTTCTGTTAGTTTAACATGTCTTATAGTTAATCGGTTAGTTACACGTGGTATTATTATATTAATGTAAATAAATATTTATTATTAATAAAAGCTTAATTTGTCTTTAGTATCCATAAAATATTATATTAATGAATCTAATATTTGAATTATGAATTTAGAGTAAAGATAAAGTTCATGAGATAAAAATATTTTGCAAAGGAAATTATAAAGTTATTATATTTATGGGATTCATATTGCATCAAAGCATTGTTTCTAAAATGTTCTTGGTTGATGCTCTCTTAAATACTTGACATTTATTAGAGTCGTAAAGATTAGTATATATTATATTCTTTCCTTTATGAAAGGAAATAGTTGTTCTCGTAAGTTGAGATATAAGGGATACTAGAACTAATATGTAAGTGTTTGTCATAAGATATGTACACTGAAGTGACCAGCATGAGAATTCTATATGGAGAGATCACTTATATCTATAGAAAGGCTCACGTGATAGTTGTGTAAGTAATCTTTAGACTTGAGATTACTAAATTATCTTATATAGAGAATGTTATCCTTTGATCCTATTACATGTTATCGTAATCGAGGTAACAAAGGAGCAGACATTGGATATAACATGAACTATATGAAGGTACTTAAGTGATCAAGAGAGGATTCATTATCCTAGATGAATTAGAAAAAATGTTTTATTTATTCTCAAATAGTATTGACTAAGAAATCCTTAGTCAAGATTGAATGAGATTTGAAAAGATTTTCAAATCTTATTTAAACAATCAATGACTATTATGTAGAGAACAAATATGATTTAACATGACAGACATACTCTATGCTTTAATGTTAAATCAAAACATTATTGATGAAAGGATATTAATTATACTGAGAAACCGGCCACTAAAAGGTTAAGTTAAACATACTAAGACCTAACGAGTCACGTACATTAAAAACCATTAGTGAAAAATTAAACTAGGATGATTTGATTAAGTATGACTTGATTAAAATATATTTTAGAAATTAAGGACTAGAATATAATTCATATATGGATTATATTTCTAGACCTAGAAAAATCAAGAACTTGATTGAGTTAATTTTTAAAATTGTTCTAAATTAATATATGGATATTATTCAAGGGGCAAGTTGAGATTTTGCTAATTTATAGGGGTTTTCAAATTTTCTAATAAATAGTAAGTTATGCCTCTTTTTTTTGTTGATTTATGTTAGACAGAAAAACTACGCAAGTCACAAAATAAAGAGTTAGCACTTTAGGCATAGCTATCTCTCTATCCTAGATAGGGAATTAAGAGATTTTTCACTTGTAGCTCGTGTAAATTATTGTTAGAGGCCATAAAATTGGACGATTTGTGGTTTGTGACAACCCAGCCTTTATAGAATTATTTAAAGTAAAAAAGGATCAGATCTTCAAGTAATAAATCCTCAAACAACTCTAGATCTATCCAATATGATCCCAGGGAGACTCAGATAATTTTGTTTTATTATTTTCACTGTATGTATGATATTTAGGAACCCAACAGTGGTATCAAAGCCATTTTTAGAAAATTAGGGTAGTTGATTGTGTGTTTTAATTGTTATTAGTGTTAATTTAAAATTCATTTTATGATGCAAACCTCATGATCACGTGGTCAAACAACCTACAATCAAGATTAAGATTTGATCCTGAAAAGCCAAAAGAGGTCTAATAGGAGTGTGACATAATGGAAACCTATCCCAAGGCACCAATACTATTGGAATAAAGTTGAATGACACTATGAAGCCAGTTAATTTTTAATAAGTCAGATTTAGTTTGATTAGAAACCAAAGAATACAAGAAGCTCTCTCACACGTTAACACTAAAAAGTTCAGAAGTATTATTCTCTTATAGTTCCTAAAATTTAGGCTTACATGTGTTTAAATAGTTCTAAAAAATTAACCCTAATGGATCTACTCTTGTGGGCTGAATTGGCCCACTTATAAAAACTAACCAAAAACCTTTACTAGTAAGCCCAAACCCTGGTCCAAACAAGCTTTGGATCCTAACTGAAAACAAAGTATTAATTAAGCTCAAATAAGCTTTAGGTTATAGCTAATAAAATAAAAATAAATCATATAAGTCCTAAGTCTGTATCTGTCATTGTGAAGAAAAGAAAAAAAAACATTGTAGGTCTGATACAAAACATATTTATAGCCTATAATGCTGCCCAATAATCCTATAAACTAAAGGAGAAGTTGTCGCCTTTTTGGTTTTCAAGTTAGAATAGGATTCTGATTTCAGCCTTGTATTTATCCTTCTTTTGGAAGGAAAAGAATGCTACATTTAATGTTCCTCTTTTCCACCTTTTGGTATCTTTTTATTATTAGGAAACATAATTAAGTTGTTGAATTATTCTTCTTGCACAACAAGGAGACTATGTCGGCCATGTGTTTCCTAAGTTAGCTTAGATTCCTTTGTTTCCCCTGTTATGTTTTCTCTTTGCCTGACAAGAAAATAAAATAAAAATAATAAATCATAATATTTAAAGAAAATAATCAATGTTCCCATATATAATGGGAAATCCAATACTAGTTAGGACTTCACAGAACACATGGAAACATCACATAACAAGGTTAGCCAAAACTGATACAAAATTGGCAACCTTGTTGTCAAAACTTCATGGCCTAAATAAGGGTGGATTGGGCCTTTTTTGCAAATGGATTAAATGTACTAAGACCTTCTCTTGATGCTTCAAAGGATCCTCAAGTTCAGCCTTGACCAAAACTTACACAATCTGTCAATTTAATGCTTCTTTCAATACCTTTGTTTTGGACATTGTGATGGGCCTATTTGGAACATGTAATGACCAATTCACGGGTTGATCCATATCATCCCTTCTATCCTCAAAAGGAATTAACCTTGAATTAAAACTTATATCAAACAAGTAAGATCAGCAACATTAAAGGTAACACTAACATCATACTCACCTGGAAGATTAACTTTGTATGTATTATCATTGATCATCTCTAAAACTTGTAATAGACCATCACCACGAGGCTGTAACTTTGATTTTCTATAGTTAGGAAATCATTCCTTACACATGTGTACCCAAACTCAATCAACGGCTTGGAAAACAATCTATTTACACTCTTTATCTACTTTAGAAGCATTAAACCTATTTATTTTCTCTATTTGCATTTGAAATCCCTCATTGAGTTAGTTCACCATCTTTGCCTTCTTTTCACCATTTAAACTTACTATTTCTTTCAAAGGTAAAGGAATTAAGTCCATAGGTGTTAGTGGATTAAACCCATAAATAATTTTAAAAGGAGAAAAGTCAATGGTCGAATACACAGTTCTATTATAAGCAAACTCAACAAAAGGCAAGCATCCTTCCTAACTTTTCAGATTTTTTTGAATAACAACACACAAAAATTGGGATAAA
>Ga0325403_1004131_pt1 | contig 13450 bp, 5 predicted proteins | sample PopdelMetagenome_19_FD_205665 | JGI IMG/M metagenome (GOLD analysis project Ga0325403, IMG submission 205665) | Populus deltoides microbial communities from Bellville, Georgia, United States - Xylem-PdKOR-R4 | ecosystem: Host-associated > Plants > Phyllosphere > Stem > Wood/Secondary xylem...
AACATACTAATAAAAAAATTTACAAAATAAAAGGAGTAGCAAAAAAAGAAAAGAATGGGCCTAAAATCTGACAGGAAAAAACCCATTAATGATGGATTTTGAAAAAAATAAAAATATCCTAAAAACATTGCAATTAAAAGAATCGAGACCAAACTTGAAAGATTAAAAAAATAATGGGGGTGAAATTGAAAGTCATTTGTAATGTGATATATATTTATAGATTAAAAAATGGTAGGGGTGAAATAAAAAATATTATTGAAAGCAAATCGAAATTTTTTTATCCAAATTGAGTCAAAAAGCATAATCTTTAACCAATTTTATTTCAAAAGATAAGATAGCTACAAAAATACTAATAAAAAAAATAAGATAGCTACAAAAATACTAATAAAAAAAACCTGTAAAAGCAATAAGAAAATTCAAAGAATAATGATCAAATTTAAAATAAAAAAAATCATAGCGGGTGAAATTGAAAACATATGTAAAAACCAAGCGAACCTAGACAAACATCCTAAACATGATCAAATATTAAAAAACTCGCAACCTATGAAAACCTAAATCCAGGTCCTATCAAGAAGTTTATTATAAGCAAATTTTAAAATATAAATTTAAAAGTTTTTGTTAAAGCAAAAAAAAAAAAGCAAAAAAAGCCTTGAGTGAACTCGGCAACTAACCCGGGCTAAGAAATCCAATACATGACCTAGGACACGAGTTTGGGATAACGCTATAAACAGGAAAGCTTAAAAAAAAAGGAAGTCAACTCGGACTAATTTTCTAAATCTATGATTCAGGTCATGATACCGTTGTGACCTCATTAAAGGCAAACCTGAAAAAACAAAGAAGTCAAATTCTTAACCAAACAAACATTGAGGGATGAAATTGAGGAAAAAAAACTCATAATAAAAAAAACGATGCAAAAAAAAAATAGCAATTAAATGAATTAAGACTAAATTCGATATAAAAATCAAATGAAATTAAATATTCAGGGATGTAATTGTAAAAAACCAATCCATTAAGAAAATAATTAAAAAATAGCAATTAAAAGAAGCATGACCAAATTTGACACAAAAATTAAATAAAAATAAAAATCTAGGGGTGGAATTGTAAAAACATTAATCAAGAAAATGATTCAAAACAAAACAAATAGCAATTCAAAGGAAGAGTACCAAATTTGAAAACAAATTTTAAAAATCGAATGACTAGAGATGAAATAAAAAATAAAATCCAATTAGAAATAATTAATGTAAATACAGAAATTACAAATAAGAGAAGAGAGACTAAATCGAAAGAAAAAATAAATTGAATGGCTGATATGATTTTTTGCATGTTGAGCACACAATCCCAGGAAGAAAGATATGGAGGAAAAAGAAAGAAAAAATAAAAGTCATTTCGGGTCAAACCTCGTCAAACCACAATACACGGGTCATCTAGGGAGGAAAGGACGAATCAAATGATGTGGTGGAAGTGCCATTACAACCATCAGAGTTAGCTGCACGCATCGCTCAAAGATAGCAGAGTGGTTGACGTGCTGACGATTGCTTTGCATGCGCCAACAACTTTTTTTTTTTACAAAACCAAGATTACCCTCAAGACTAGTTAACAAACAAACCAGGAGGAAAATATTACCAAGCCCTTGAATCCATGGCAAAAAAACTAGAATGACATAGGTAAAGTAGTAATTCTGGTATTTTATCAAACATAAAAATACAAAAATATCCTTACACAGAAGGCATTGGATTATTTTATTATAAGGTTACATTAGTTATTTTACTGTGTATTTTAAAAAGTAATTATCAAAATAACTCAGTTAATTCTTAAAAGACATTTATATCATGGAAAAAAAAACAACCCTACCCGGCCCGAAACAAAACTAAAAAAGAAAATAACTAAGGAATAATATAATAATACAATAAATAATAAATAAACTGTTTCTTGAAACACAATAATATCACCATGAATTCTGGCTCTCTTGTTAATAATTCATTCATATGAAAATACGAGATCCCTACCCTTAAAATACTAGAAAAATTATTCTTCCAAGAATATGTTCTCGCAAATGCAACAATAATGGGAGCTAGATACAATGCACAGCTCAATCTGCGCAAATCAATCATCAAAATTGCCCAATGTGATCCTATTTAAGTGGCATATTTAAGCTTTGACAATCTCTTCCACGACAGCTCTGTGCTGGTGCTCCATCGCTTGACCCCGATTGAAGCCTTCCACATTGGTGGGAAGAGACCTACCCAACTCTGCAACTATAATGGTGATTTGATTTTTTGTTTGCTTTCTCGTATGCTATTTATCGTTTTACTCCTCCTTTTTTTCCAGCATTATCGCAACTTATATATCTTGATGATCTTCAGGATTTCCACAGAGCAGGATATATAGCATTTTCAACAAATCCATCATTGTGATGCTGGAGATTTTTTTTCCCCTAATAACTTTGTATTCGTTGAATCAAGTTGAAATTAATATAATGTTCTATAAACCTATTTTTTTTTTTATATTAAAATTTTGTAGCAGCTAAGGGTCTGGAAAGCCTTTCAATAAGGCTCATAAATTACTGCTTAAAATGTGCAATATTCTTTCTAATTGGTGTCTGATTTTTTTTCTTTACTATTTGGTTTATAAATCTTTTATTATTTTTTAAAAATTTAAAAAGTTATAAACCTTTTGAAAAAAAGCATGGCTACCAAGAAAAAAAGTATTGAATAATAAAAGTTTTACGTGATTATGTATTTTTATACTCCATGTGTTTCTCGTATTTTTACGGGATTCTGTATTTTTATATTCCATGTGTTTCTCGTATTGCTTCGAAATGCATCAACCTGAGAAAGAGAGAGATTTGAAATCTGGTAGAGGTCTTGCAATGCTACAAGGCAGCACGAGACAGCACCAGTTTTCTGGGCACATCGTGGTACACGTGAAACAAAGTGCATTGCCAACTATCCTTAAATTCTACGAGTTCATGATATGCCATGAAACTCCATGAAGACCAGCTTCGTGGCGCCCATTTGAGATATTTCCTGGCAATTCAGTCTCCATGGTAGCATATTCCGGAAAGCACGTTGTTTGGAATCAATTTTTTATTGTAATTAAATTTAATTATAATATTTAATTTGAATTCAATTAAAAAATAAATTGAATTCACGTATCTAAAAGAGTTCAATTTGTTTCTTGTCATTATTTTCATCTTATTCCTTCAAAACTCCAAAAAAAAGAGAGTATTTTGAGGAAAATAGTTTTGATATTAATTTATCATTTTAGTGTAGCAAGTTAGAAGGGTTGGCTTTTGATATATCTTTGTATAATTTTTAGAGATTGAATTTTATTTGGAATTCAATTTTTAACACTTAAAATTATTTCAAATGTTAAATTTCATTGAAACCTATATATGAATTGAGTCTTGCAAACATGCTATAAATTAATTCTTACAAAATTAATGAGGAATATGGTATATAAATTGATTAAAATAGATACAAAATAAAAATTAAAGAACTAGAGATCAAAACTTCATTCAAATTTGATGAATACCTATCCGCATCAATTCAAATGGATGTTTATTACTATTGTTGTTGTTATTGTTGTTTTGAATGGCATGAATATTCAAGATTCTTACATGTTAAGCGATGAATATAATATATATAAATGTTGACCTATAATAGGAATCAAAACATGATCCAAAGTGTATATTATAAACAAGTATTTGTATATAATATTTATAATTTTATTATAATATTCATAATTTTGAAACTCTGACTTGCAATGCTGAATAATAAATGGTTACTATCTTGTATCCTTATTAATTTGATTTTTGGTGATATTACACCACTATTTATTTATTTTTTGTTTCATTTCTTTTCTTTGTTTTTTTCTCTCATGGACTTTGAAATATTTGTTTCAGATTGGGTTTGGATCACCAAAAGGATACATTTGATGGTTAAAAAAGTTGATGCATTTTCTTGACTTTCTAAGTTTGATTCGGGTCAACGATGAAGAAAATCTTAATTACTGTCCCCCTAATTAATGTATTAGAATGTTTTCGAAGGTGTATATGTGCCCTTAATTAAGATTGCCCTAAATTTATTAGAAAATCTTATATTTTTTATGAATAAGATCTAATTAATTTTATTAATGAGTTATAATTAATACAAATCACAATAAACACAAATTAATGTGGCTATTAATACGATCTAATCTTCTAAGAAAAAAAAAATATATTTAACTCAAATTAAAACCGCTATTAAATGGAAGAAGAAAAATGTTTAACTCGAGAACTTTTGAGCAAGATGATCCATTAATCCACTTCAACTCTTGTGAGGTTTCACCAATATATATATGTCCTATCCTCCGCATAATCTCCCCCATATGAACTTTAAATCAGTAAATTAAAACATGTGAAATTCTTTTAAATAATAATAATAATAATAATTCTCCCCTAGTTGGACGACATGTAGCTTTGTCCCAGTTTCTTGAATTGGCATCCACTAGTCTTTTCATTTAAATTACCTAGCGTCTGAACAATGAGATAGTAAATTTAAAAACTTAAGCTCTGGCTTCCATGGGTGGCAAGTATTTCCCTCTTGTCAAATGTCAACACATACCCATTAGGCAATTAGGGGATTGCTTCGCTGGCTAGCCAAATTAACACTCCAGAAATCCATCGAACCTGCTTGCCTTAAAGTAGTTCTGAATTTGAAGTGATTGCTACACTTCCATCATTAATTAAAAATTTTAATGTTGCTAATTGTTACGAGCAATTATATGCTGATGAAGTACCAAATATCCTAATAATCTAGGAATACAGTTCACGGGTTGGATAGTTACTTAATTAATTGGGGCTAACAATCTCATCCATTCTATTTAGCCAAGATGATTGATAACTTACATTAGGTGCTTGAAAGACCAATATGGCTTGTGGCTAATACCTACAAAAATTTCATTTTGATGGAGGTGAGAACTCTCCGATATGCTTAAATAAATATCTCTTTAGAGAGAGAAAATACAATAATATTCTAGAGAGGGATGCTCTGAATATATATACGTGTGTGCGTGCGTGTAGTAAAGAATAAAGATTGTGAACTTTTATTTTGAATGTCTCATAATGTGTTTATAGCCCATGAGTTGTCTTTTTGTGAAGAAAAGAGGCTGAAGTGTAACTTCATATTCATGATAGTTTGCGTTGCATTTTAAGTTGTATTCCATTTATTTTATTGGTCTTATGGTTGGTCATAAAGGACTTTAACACGTCTAATGGTCTTGGTCAGTGGTTAAGCCACATAGGAGATTAAGGGGGCAATTGCCCCCTTAATTTTTTTTTGATTATTTTAAATTGTTTTTGAATAATAGGTATTAATTTGATTGTTTTGAATTAATTAAAGGTTATATCATTTCCAATTGAATTGGTTACAGTATGGAATTAAATTTTTTCACGAGATGAACAAGCAAACATTTCAATTGTTGTCAGTGAGTAAAAGATTGATATTTGCAAAATTGATGGTTGGTTTTTTCTTAAAAAGAAAAAAAAACTATTTTTTTGTTTTAAAAAATGATTTATCATGATAAATTTAAACTATCAATCTTGATCCATATCCATGCATTATGTACAGCATGCTACATGGTAATGGAGTGTGAAATGAGTTTTGATGAATTAATGTGTATTTTATTATAAATTTTATATGGAAGATTTACAATTATTATGTAATTGAACTGAATTTTGTTATTATGAAAACTTAAAAGAGAATAATTATAATGTAAGTTTTCTCATTTTAAAAGTATTTTTAAATTAATTTTGCTTTATATGAGTTAATATATTTGTTTTGAATTGATTTTTAATGCATATCTATATAATATAGTATTTATTAATTAATTTGCCCCCTCATTTAAAATATTCTGGCTACGCCACTAGTCTTGGTGGAGTATAAACTTGTTTAATTAAACCTATTTGTTGATAAATAATACCTTTATGATTTTATGTAAAAATTTATATAATTGAAGGTGTTAGACCTAATCATCTTTTGGATCTGGCCAGTGCCAAACCCAACATGTCCAGGGCTTGGCACACTATTAAACCCAATTATGGTTGGATCTGAATAGAGCCAGACACAGCGTCTCCAGGGTTTGACACACTACCAAGCCCAATCGTGGTTAGGTCTGGCCCAGGCATGCCTTCGCTAGGGCATATTTATTTTCCAAAAAATTTATACCCGTAAGTCTTTCTTGATTTGGTTTTTTTTTTGGTAAAGATATACTGATAAAAACTTGGTTCATCACTAGCCTCCCAGTCTTTGCGATATAATAATATGCAAAGACTTTAATTAATCTTTCAGTTTAGGTAGAGTAATAAGTTTTGCTCAAATAAAAAGGGGGTAAGCCGGGAAAAAATAGAGAAATATACGTGTCGACTAAAAGAAATGCTTTCATATACAAAAGACCAAGAATATATACTTAGAAAAATTCTAAGAGATTGAGGTACCATGCCCATTATCTATAAAAATTTCTATGTGGTTATGTGGAACCCAATGAGGGTGAACCTATAGTTAGAAATTTCTAAGTGATTATAGGTTCTTGGTGAGTGAGAGCCTGTAATTTTCTCAGTATTGTCATAGGGCTTAAAAGCCTTTCACTAAAGACTGGTCATCATGATTTTTTTATTTTTTATTTTTTATTTTATTTTTAACGGGTCATGAGAGACCCCTACTGTGAGTGGTGATTACATGATGTTGTTATCTATACTTCGAAGACCAAGTTCATCCCTTGTAGAGTTATGTATATAGCACTAAGGAGACTACGTCTATCCTTTGGAGATTGATGCATATAACACTAGGGAGACTATGTCTATCCCTTAGAAATTGGTGCATCTAGCATTGGGAAGACTACGTTTATCCCTTTCCTAAGAGATGTTTTAATAGGTCTTCATGCATCAATTGAAAAGAATAAATAGTCATTTTGAATAAGTTATTCATATCCAAGAAACTCATATTTTTATCAAGGATTATACATCCTGAGGTGATTTGAGTGATAGGTATAAGAGAAGTTCTTAGGAGAAAACATGTCTTGGAGGTGACATTAAGATTGCTTCAAATACCCTGATTACTTCACTTGAAAAATCATTTACATTGGTTGTTCTTGTAAAAACAAGGAAGTCGATGATGTAGCAAATTGGTTTCTTCAACCTGTATGTGATTTTCCATGAATTGCTTTACTTGGACAAGTTTCTATCTAGTAAGGCATAAAGTTTTCTAAGGCGTGCTTGTTTTCTAAAAAATTTATATTTGTAAGTCATTCTTGATCTAGTGTTTTTTGGTAAAGATATATTAATAAAAACTTCGTTCATCTGCAACAAGCACACGAAGAGAACATGTTGTATATGATAGGAGGTCTTTAAAGATTTTATGGGATCAACACTATAAGCATTCATATTACAAAACAACTAAACAGAAGGCAAAAACATTGTAGCTTCCCTCACATTTTTCTATTCACCACTAAATTGTGGTGACTTTTTTGTCATTCTCAATAAAAATTGCTTACCTTTGAACCAAGGGTATTTTTATCCTTTTATACGGTGCATTAGTCATTATAAATTTGTTTGGAGGTATTATGTCTATTCAATATATTTATGAATAATTAAAGAACCAAAATAATCCTGGGATAAAAAAAAAAAACTAACACTGTAGGGCAAAGGTGTTGTTGTCTTTTTCTTTTTTAGAATACAATAAGTTTACGTATATAACCTTAAGGAAAAAAAATTAAGCCATTGAAACAGGGGTATTAACATCTTTTTCTCATGGTTTGTTTTGTAATTATTGGTTTGGTTGAGGGTTGTAACGTAATTTACCATTTAATTTATGATTTTTAAATGCAAAAATCTACTAGCACAAGTCTAGCATGTGCTAGCGCGTAGGAGATGCCGTGCATTTTGGGCAGCACGTGCAACGTCTCTCGATGGTGTAAAATGATCTTTCGCCATCTCATTTAGTTCTCCTTTGTGTCCTCTTCCTTTATTTATGATGCGTGGCATTTAAAGGTGGTTGATTTGTTGCCGATGACCATTCATTTTTTCCCTTCCATTTCTTTCTCCTACCCCAGAAAATCAACTCCTGTCCTTATTGTTATTGGTGTTTCAGATTCAGTCCTTTTAGTTTTGGTTTTTGATTGTTGTCATTTTCCTTTTTGTTAAAGTTTTATTTGTTTTCAAATTAATCCTTCAATTCTAATTTGTAAATGTAAGTTTTTCAATTAGGTCCTTCTACTTTTGATTCCTTATTTTTTTCATTTGCTCTTTTGTCAAAGTTTTTACGTTTTTTAATTTTATCCAATAAGAATAACACTAATTTTAATTCTAATTAGTAATGATGATAGTGGTGGCGGTGATTATAGTAATAATAATAGTAGTAGTGATACTAATAATATTACTGATAATTATAATAATAATGATTATACTAATAATAATGGTTGTAGTGGTGGTGATGGTAATTATGATGATGAAGGTGGTAGTAATAGTAGTAGCAGCAGCAACAACAATTGTAGTGGTGATAATAGTTATAGTAGTAGTAGTAGTAGTAGTAGTAGTAGTAGTAGTAGTAGTAGTAGTAGTAGTAGTAGTAGTACTAATAATAATAATAATAATAATAATAATAATAATAATAATATTACTAATAATACTACTAATAGTGGTAATAATAATAGTTTATAATAATAATAATAATGATACTAATAATAATAGTTGTAGTGGTATGCTGCTGATGATGATAGTAGTAATAATAATGGTAATGGTGGTGGTAGTAGTAGTAATAATAATAATAATAGTTATGGTGGTGGTATTAATAGTAGTAGTAGTAATAATATTAATGATACTAATAGTAATGATATCAATATCAATAGTAATATTAATATCAGTGATAATAATAATAAAAAAAAAGTAATAAAAAAAACTAAAAAGAAACGGGATTTCCCTATAGCCATGTAGACAATCTATCATTCACTACAATACTCAAGTGATGTCTATGGCCTTCCAAAAAAAAAAAAAAACACTTGCCTTGGAGCCAGAGATGTTTTTGTATTTTTGCACGGTTTATTATTCATTGTAGATTTGGCTATAGGTATTTTTTTTCTATTCAATATTTTTAATTATAGTATAATAACAAAAATACCCCTGAGGATAAAAGAATCAACTAGGGCTGAGCTTTTAGGTTCGGTCCAGTTTTGAACCAAAATAAACAACCAAACCAAATTTTTTTAAAAAATTTTTTTTGAACCGAACCGAACCGAACCGAAAACCTGTTCAAACCGATTAATTTCGGTTTGGTTCGGTTTTTTCCTCTCTAAACCGGTTCAAACTGAAATTATTCCTACTTTTTCACAGTCCCAAAAAAATCCCTACGTCGAAGAAGGCAACTAAAAATCTTCTTTTTTTCGGCATTTTGATGCTTTGTGCCTTGACCGCTCACAATTAAAACAAGAGCCTTCAAATTCAAAGCTTCTACTACGCACAATAAATATGTCATGATGTCATGTTTGTTGGTTGAAACTTGTATGAACAAATATGTCCAAATCCTCAGCCACACAAGCCAGCAAAAGATAAGAAACACACCAGGAAAAAAAGAGGGGGGAATGAAAGGAAAAAAAATCCACCACTTGGCACTTGCCCACATCATACATGCACCCCATAAAACCTGTAACTTTAGGTTTATAGAGAGTAAAGGGAAGGGAGAAAAAACAAAGTAGAGACTTGAGAGTAAATGGAGAAATATCAAAGCAGAGAGTAAAGTGAGAGTAAAGGGAGAGATATGCAGAGAAGGAAGTAAAGGGAGGGAGGGATATGCAGAGAAGGAAGGGGGGCCGGCTGATGGCTGAATGTGATTTTAGGGTTAGAAAACACTGTATTTATACTTGCTTTTTTTTTTTTAAGTACTAGCTGGTTAAACCGGTTCGGTTCAATTGGTTTCAGACTTTAGAAACCTGAACCGAACCTGAAATTTTTTGTGATTTTTTAATCGGTTAATTCGATTTTTTTTTCGGTTTGGTTTTTTTTTCTGGTTTTCTCGATTTATCAGTTTTTTTGCTCACCTTTAGAATCAACACAATGGGGGCAGGGGTATCTCGATATTTTTATTTTATATAAACAGTCAAATTACACATACGCCCTTAAATCTAAGAAATGTAAGTAATTAGGGTTGTTTAACCTCAATTAATTTTGTTAATTGTATATTTAATAGAGGGTGATAACATAATTTAATATTTAAATAATATTTTTAAATTTAAAAAACTACTGGCATGCGACTCATGTGGTGGCTCCCGATGGTCAAAAATAGGCTTCTGCTGTATAATTTTATTCCTTATTATCTCCTCTTCCATTATAGGTAGCATGTGTTGTCCAAAAATAAGAAATGTTATCTCATCTTTAATTAGCATTGTTACACATTTATCATGACTAGTTTTTATATTATTTTTAATCCTATTTCAATACCTATACATCATATTTTGTATAAAAACAATAGTCAAGCCCCACCGTGAAGCACGTGCATCAAGGCTAGTGTTAACTATTAATCTTGCTAAAATTTGAGTTAAAGTCATATATCTGGAATGAGAATCTTGTAGAATCTCATTTTTCTTCAAGCACCGATTAATGCACACAACAAAAAGTTAAATTGTTTTTTTAACAAAAACTAACATAGTTTCAAAAAAGTTAAGAGGAAATGACATATTTTTGAAAAGTTAAGGGGAAATGAAATAGTTTCTACATAACCGTTATTCTAAATTATAGTTGTTAAAGAACCACTATTTATAAAAACAATTTAAATAAAAACCATTATTCTGTCATTTTAATAATTCATATTCTTTAACAACCGTGATTTAGAATAACTATTAACAATATTTATGCCCACATCTATCATTTTCAATACTATTTTGTCATTTTACCATAACGAGTTAGATAGATAGAAGTCAAATTAGGTATGTTTGAAATAATTATATGCGTTGATGTTGGTAAATGATGAGAACTAATTCCTTGCGTTGATGTTTGATTTTTTGGATATTGGTAAATTGGTTGAAATAATTATATGTGTTGATGTTGGTAAATGATGAGAACTAATTACTTGCGTTGATGTTTGATTTTTTGGATATTGGTAAATTGGTTAAAATAATTATGTGTGTTAATGTTGGTAAATGATAAAAATTAATTACTTGCATTGATGTTTGATTTTTTGGATATTGGTAAATGTTAGGAAATTATTGCATAGGTTGATGTTGAAATTTTTTTATATTTATAAATGTTAAGAGATAATTTTTCATTGGTTGATGTTTGTAAATGATGAGAAATGATTGTATTGTTGATGTTTTAATAGATCGTGTGGAATTCTTATTTTGCAGATTATATGATAGTTATTTATGTTATATGTACATTGACCATAGATTTATAGACATCAATTGTTCCCCTCATTCTTTTTGAGCTTGTTGAGTTGTATTGTCTGGACCATGTGATGCAACAATTTAACTTTAAACAACACATCCTGTTTGATATAGATACGAGCGATTAGTTGCATTCCATTAGCAATTCGGGTAGGCACGTTGATTGAAATTGGATTATTCACATTCTCCATCATATATTGATGTGGAATGCACAAAGAAATTTTATTTTTAGAGAGGTGCATCCTATAATTTCTGAGGAGCAATACATGAGCTGGTATCTGAGTATAACACGTCGAATTATTACACCTAACCCAGTGCAAGTTCCTCCACGCGAGGAAATGGAGTATGAGCCACATGCATGTCGAATTCAAAATATTGTGAGTATTTATTACTTTTTATAGGCATTGACAAAATCGTTGTATTTTATTTATGGATTAATAATTTCTATTTACTTCATATTAAGTTGAACAGTTGTTACATGATGGTCGATGTGCTGCAACTAATCTTCGTGATCTCGATGATAATGATGGACTTGCTTGTTATTATGTATCTTCTTAGTTCGAGACATGTCGTACTACACTTGACCTTTTAGGAGAGACAATGAGCCTATATGATGTTATCTCGAAGGATGAGATCACACACACACAGGTGAAAGTCGTGTTATTGATGAAGCTGATCTATCTTCTTGTCGTCGCAAAAGACATAGATAGCCTCAGATGTATTATTATGTTATGTATAATTATGTTGTGTTATTTTTTCTAGTTAAGAGTTATTTTTATTATTATTAGTTTTGTAATATTCTTTTTTCTAATTGTCATGTTGATTTTAAAGTTATCTTACATATTATGCATTTTCATACTTGGTTTATATAAACATGATTTAATATCATCAAAAAACAGATGAACATGTGAATAAGTTGTTTAAAATTTCAAATCATTCATTAAAAACTTAAAAATTCACAAATAAAAACAATGTTTAAAAAAACACGTATTAATTTGGGATTATAATTAACAAATAAAAATAATGTTAAAATATCATACTTTGAATTACAGGTTTGAGGTTTGATAATTTATGGTTTTGTTTAGCTTTTGGTTATGGTGATTTGGACTTAGTTTTGAATAAAAATTGTGTTTGGGATACAACCACTATTCTCATTAGCGGTTGTTTAGTGATTCTAACAGTAATAACGGTTGTATATTACCATTAGTGTTTTTAAACAATCACTATTATATTTAGCGGTTAAGTTAAAACGATGTTATTTTTAAAATATTTTTATATCCTGTGGTATTTTTCAAAAACAAATTATGACGCTATAATATTTTAATAAAAGAAAAAAATCTGATAACAATAATTGAAGGAAGACAGAGAATATGTTTAGGACAAAGGTTGGAATAGTGTTGACGGTGACAATTTTTCAACTATTTTACATGCATGGATTTCAGCTTAGAAATCGGATGGGGACAAAATTAAGAGGCCGTTTGGAAGTTCCAGCCAAATTTGATTAAAAATTTTTTATATATATTTTTATATTATTTTAATGTATTAATATCAAAAATAATTTTTTAAAAATAAAAAATATTATCTTAATATATTTCTGAAAAAAAAAAACTTAAACTGCCGCACATAGTAATTAAGAAACTGCCATGTAGATGCTGCGGTCAAATTGTGGTGATTAGTACTTATATAGTTCATCTAAATTGAGACCCAAATAATTAATTAATCACAGCAAAGTAATTTATCTAAAATTAGTTGGAGTGGCGAATGGTCAGTTTTTTTTTCATAATTTATATTTTTTAAATAAAGTAAAATAGTTTAATAGAATTAAACCATTCCACCCTGCCTTCAGTAGTTAAGGATCTTCGGAGGATTTTAGCAATAACATGATTTAAGGACTGAGGATTGCATGGATTTGTTTGTTGTCTCCAATTTGATATGGATTTAGTTATAATTAATTTTGGTGAGGGTTTTTCCTTTTTTGTAAAGTATTGTAGAAGACAATATTTTAAATATTAAATAATGTTATTGAGAGGGATATTGGTTA
>Ga0325403_1004133_pt1 | contig 13445 bp, 10 predicted proteins | sample PopdelMetagenome_19_FD_205665 | JGI IMG/M metagenome (GOLD analysis project Ga0325403, IMG submission 205665) | Populus deltoides microbial communities from Bellville, Georgia, United States - Xylem-PdKOR-R4 | ecosystem: Host-associated > Plants > Phyllosphere > Stem > Wood/Secondary xylem...
CTTTGAAATTTAAATTATTAAATAAAATTCAATCAATAATCTCGCAAATATATAAAATATTATAAATCCAATCATACATGGAAATTTCCAGACTCTGATCTAACATAATAGAATCCTCCAAATATGCGTTATATATATATATATCATCGCATAAAAGCTTATGGCAGCAATATTGAGACTGCGAGCTAACCTTCTTATCTCAATTATTTTTTGACAATAGTGTTCTTAAACTCAGATGAGAAACATACAACCATTTGAGATTTCAGTCCAAACCTTATGATTTCCGACCCAAAATCTGTCATTTGTCTCCCTTTTTGTCCTACACACATGTACTGTTCCATATGTGTATGAATTCAATGAATGATTTGTGTTGAGTCAGCCCCACGTCTGATAGGGTTCAAAAGTGCTTCGCAAACGTGATTAAGCATGTGAAATTAGTGGACGACATAATTTTTCTTCAACTTTCGAGAGAAAGTTTCTCAATTTAGTAATGACCAACTTAAGCTAGTTTAATCTTTGTAATTATTTGATTACATCCCAGTTGATGATTCCAATGGAAAGAAGGCGGCCCCGGCAGAGCATGAAAGACCATTAGACTAACGAGTCACCATTTTTAAGGAAACAAGATTATTTTGTTGAGATTATTTTGTTGGGATTAATCGAAGTATGTGAAAATCGATTCGGATATTTATGATAAAAAAAAAATTTATTTTGTGTGCTATGCACTTACGATTAATTAAATAGCTAGCAACAAAGCATTCACTTTTATTTATGTGCTAGCCTCTAGTGTGAAAAAAGCTTGCCATGCATGGGTAAATGATGATGATCGGTGAAGAAATTAAGCAATTATATTGAATATTTTACCTTTTTTATTTATTTGTTCATATCCCTTTTATTATAAATCCATTATATATACCATTCTGTCAAAACTAACAAGAATTGAAGCCACGCTAGCTAGCTCTTTCATAGAATTAAACCAAAAGAAAAAAAAATAAGAACTTTTTTACGGGTTCTAATTCAATTGAGATTTTAATTAAACAGAGTGAAAACTGAATAATTAACACAAATAAAGGTATAAAATATATTTTCAAGGGGAAGAAAGTGCATAGTCCCATGTGCAAGATATATAATTTCTATGAACTATATGTGTGATGCAAGCAATCATGATCTTTTTTTACCATTTACACAACTCATGAATCTCGTGTGTATAATTATAAAGAAATGTCACTTTACACATCAAATCATTCGGTGAGTTGATATTGAATACAATCTAGGCTGGAAATGTTGGACCACACTGAAAGAGCAAACCATAGTGAGCCTCCCCAAGTAAGGATAATGTGTAAATCTAAAATAAAAATAAAAAAGAAACCTTGTATTATTTTTATGAAAATTAAAAAATGTTGCATTCGAATTGTTTAGAGATTGGTGATTGAAACGTGGGTGTCCGGGCCAACTTACACGTGCCTCGACTAATCCCACAGGCCCTAATATTAACAATCATATAAATCTTCAATAGCCATCGTATTAGTAACCACAAAACTCAAACTTAAAACTACAAAAAAAGTAAATTTTTTGATTCCAAGCTTTTTATTTTATTTTATTATACCTAGGTCATGCATATTGAAACTTTCCATGAGTAAAGTTAACAAGCAATTATTTGAGGGCACCTAGATAGTAGACATTATATGAAAATAAAAAACGTGTGTGAACATTCAAACTAAACAAGTGGGCACCATGTGCAAAGCTCTGTGACCTTTTTTTCTTGTGGATTGGAAAGGAATGGTTTTCAGGAGAAAATTCTATATATAGCAACTAAATCTACTTAGGTAAGTATTACTTTGAATATTATGTTGTAAGTAATTAATGTGATTTAATCATTAATTTACTCCATTAATTATCAACTCAAAATACGCTTGCACCATCTTCTTTGAGGGTTGAGTTAAAAAAATTCCATCAATTATGAAAAGATAAAGAAAAATATTTGTAAGTGATAATATTATTTTCAGATATAATTAAAAAAGAAGAAAGTAAGAATATTCATAATTCGTTTCATACATTTAAATTAACCCCTAATTAATAAGTTAATTGTAAAGTGAGAACTAGTATAAAAATCTTTCACAAAGTATTTGGGCTTTTTGGATTAAACAAAAATAAACTTCCTTTTACACGTATTAATATATTAGCTAAATGTTTTTTGAATTATTTATAAAAATCGTATAAAAAAGATGCTGCAGAAAGCATGGTAGTTAAATTTCCTGATAGTGTTTATTCTTTTTTAATTAAAACTACGATAATAAGAATAAATTAGGGATTGAGTCTGACTTAGATGCTATTTTTCTTCTCTCGTCAATATTTAATTAGTTTTAGTTTTTTATTTTTGTATATATAATTGTGTATTCTTTTTTATTCTAGTTCGTCTTTAGCTTTATGACACAAGCATCGATCAATAAAATTCCTCAATTATTATTAAAAAATATATAGTGAAATTTTTATTAACTACTTTCACATAAAAAAAATCCAATATAATTTTTTTTCTTCATCAAAATCCATTATATATACACTATATATATTCCTTCTTCTTCTTTTGCAATTTTTTAATAATTTAAATCTACCTATGATCACTTGAATCAATGAATCCCCACACACATTCCTCTCTTGATATCTATCCCCCAAAAAGAATTCAAAAAGTAAAGTCCCAATAGAAATCAATATATATTATTCTCCAATTAACTTCAAAATTAATATAAGTGAGTATTATATATATTATTAATAAATGGATTGGTTGGTTTCCCAAACGCCACAAAACCGTGTGTGGATAATAATATGACATATTATTCCCAACCAGATATATATATATTCCATGCACACTCATGTACACGTCTCCTTTGACAACTTCTGATCCTTTGCTTATATATATATATATATATATATATATATTCCTTTGAATTAATTAAAAGAAATTAAAAACAGGTTTTTCAATTTTACTTTATCCCTTTTTCTCCCTTCTAGGCTTGTACTACTCCCGTCTTTCGTTCTCTCTCTCTGTCTCTCTTAAAATCCAAAATTCATACCTCTCTCATACACATGAAGAAAAAGGTTATACATCTTTCTTCAATCTCTCCTCCAAATTGCCAAATGACTTACTACCTCCTCCTCTACCATTAAACACTTGGATTTCTTGATATCAATCTAGGGTATCTTCTTGTTTCTTTTCTTGGATTTTCTCGCTTTCTTTATGGGAGCTGGCTCGTCTAGTTTGGCCTTGGAAAGCGAGGGAGGCTCTTCTCCATTAAGACCTAATCTTGATGATATCCCAGAAAGTAGTGTTGCTTCTATTCTTATGCACTTGGATCCTCCTGAGATATGCAAACTAGCCAAGGTGAACAAGACTTTTCATGGTGCTTCTTTGGCTGATTTTGTGTGGGAAACAAAGCTTCCATCAAACTATAAGTATCTTGTAGAGAAGATTTTAGGTCAGAGTCCTGAGAGTTTGAGCAAGAAAGAGATCTATGCAAGATTGTGTCAACCTAATTGCTTTGAAGATGGCACCAAGGTATATATATCTATATATCCCTCTGATCTCTTCTTTTTTTTCTTTTTTGCATTTTTGTAGAAATGAAATAAAATAGATCGCAAGTGAGTTAATTAATTATATGCTATATCTCTTGTCTAATATTTAATGATAAATCTTCGCATGATTAATTTTCTACAGCAAGTTTGGTTGGATAAAAGTAGTGGCAAGATTTGTGTAGCTGTTTCTTATAAGGCATTAAGGATAACTGGGATAGATGATCGAAGATATTGGAATCATATTTCATCTGAGGAATCCAGGTTACATATTTATATATTCTTTTTCTTTTTCTTTTTGGAGTTTCTCTATATATATGAAGTAAGATTCATGATCTATCGAAGGCTTCATGATGCGCATCAGTAAGACTAATGGGATTTTTGGATTTAAATTACTACATCAAAAATCGAGTAAATTCAAGTGAAAAGAGATCTATGCGAGTTTGTGGTTATCTAGCTATGAACATATAAATTTATAATTTTTTTTAAAAAAAAATAAAAATGGACCACTGTTTTCCCTGATCGAGAGAGTATTAAAATATACATATCTGGCCAGTAGCAGGCCATTTCTTATGTCTACAATCAATCCCCAGAAAATAGTGCAAACAGTTGACTAAAAATAATGACTTTCAAGTACTAATTCGCAAGATGGAAAAATATTTATAATATTGAAGACTTTATGCCAATTATTTATTGGATTTCTTGCCCCTTGACTGCTGTGAGAAATTAAATACTTCTTTGGATGCCTTGTGTGCATGACTAAAATAATGATGGAACTTGGATGGTAATTTTTTACTGTTTAAAAGTGTGCAGAGTTTTTTAAAAAAATATTTTTTTATTTAAAAATATATTAATATAATTATTTTTTAAAATTTATTTTTAACATCAATATATTAAAAAAAATCTAAAAATACTAGAAAATAATAATTTGAAACTAAAAAAATTAAAAACATGATTAAATCGCAAATGGAGCCTAAAAATTATCTTTCATCATGGTCCATATACAAAATTGAATAAAATTCGTTAAATTTCTAGCTTCCAATGTTTGTAATTTGATGAACCCAAAAACACATTTTTTTTTTCAATGAATAGGGAAAATGTCTTCCAAAGTCTTGGGGTTTTCAGCCATAAAAAAAAAAATTTCTATTATTATTATAGTAAGAACTAATTCAAAGTTACAAAAAATGCAAGAACTAATTATTAAATATTGTTGCCGTGTAGGTTCAACACAATTGCGTATCTTCAACAAATATGGTGGCTTGAAGTAGTGGGAGAATTAGAGTTTGAATTTCCAGCAGGAACTTATAGCCTATTCTTCAAGCTCCAACTGGGAAAAACCTCGAAAAAATTTGGCCGACGAGCCTGTAATGTCGATCAAGTTCATGGTTGGGGTGCTAAACCTGTCCGATTTCAGCTTTCAACATCGAATGGCCAGCAAGCCTCGTCAGAATGTTACTTGCATCAACAAGGAAACTGGGGGCATTACCGTGTTGGTGATTTTGTTGTTGACAACAAAAATACCCCAATGAAGCTCAAATTTTCCATGATGCAGATTGATTGTACACATACTAAAGGTGGTGTGTGCTTGGATTCTGTGTTGATATGTCCTAGTGAATTTAGAGAAAAGTTGAAGCAATTTTAAGGCAAATGAAATCTTTGTAGGTAGGGTTGGTCATGCAAGAGATATTGTTACATAGTAAAGAAATATATTAGGGGGGCAGCTTTAGCTGAAAAATGAAAATGGTGGGTTAGTTTTTTGTGGTCCACAAATATTGTATTCTTGCAAATCAATGTAAATTCTGGATTGATCATGTTCATTTGTTTGTGAAACAATTAATAATGAAGGATGATTATAATATTAATTGTAGATCTGCATGTTAAACTCTCGCCTGTATTATTGGCATCTAATTATGGTCTGAACAAGTACAGAGTATAAGTAACATTTGGTTTATATTCCAGAATAGAAAAGATAAAAATAATAGAAATAAAACCAGATAAACACTAATTCAACGGACAGTGTAAGATGGAGTTTAAGAAGTTAAAATCAATCTTATTACAGGAATCCATTACAAGCATCAACCAATTGGAGGGACAGATCACATACTCAGTTCAAATGCCACTATCTTTTCTCTCTCGCAATCTTGTTGTGAAAAGATTCACAGGACAATAAATTGGAGAGACAGAATCCTTGACTTGAGAAAGTGAAACTCTTTGAAGAAATATATAGTTTCTTTACTTGAGAGATTGTTGTTATCATGGGGATTTCACTAAACTGGCGGTCTTCTAGGCCCAGTGGGTCCTGTTGTGTCTTCGAGTTGGGGCATAATAGCAATGGGGACGGGGTGCCGACCGACTGATTTGGAAGATAGTTCTTCTGTCACTTTATGCTACTTTGGCATTCTTATCCACTGGCATTCTGCTGATTACGAAGATTAGGGCTTTGCCAGTTGGCCAGCCAATTCATTGCCACGTCAGTCATTAGCGTTGATCTTAATTTTGAAACACTAAGGAACACTAATCAAACAAAACCTGAATGAGTGGGAGTGCCACCACTTTGGTTCGAATCCTTTTGACGAGGCAGATAAGGTGACTTGCAGGCCGCTGCGTCAAACCCTAGAAAGAGGGCAAGATGCTGCCCAACAAATGAGAGGTAGGGGAAGCATTTATCTGGTCTCGGTAAAGATAGGAGGAGCTTGAATGGTATAAGATTGATGTGGATTTCGGTGACAAATCCCATCAGCCATACCCTAAAACTGGCAGTCACTTTCCAATACTCTACAAATGAATCATAGGCATAGTACTAGCCATCCTATTTTGAAGCGAGTTGGGAGTATGTCAGCACAAAGTAGTAAGAACATGGCAATCCACCCAAGACAGGATAAGTGGCTCAAAGCCATAAAGGATGTGGCCCAAAATTCTCATAGATTACATTCTAGACAAAAGCTTAAATACAATATTGGAGAACTCATTTAGATATCATATTTCCTGTTCCAGTTTTGTCCAATAGATTACACTTGCAAGACTTGATTAAAAAAATCCCTAAAAAGACAAGTTGATGAGAAGGCAAAAGAAGAAGAACAAAAATAGAGAAAACCTAAGTACCTACTGAAGTGCAAGTGCCTGATGCCACAACAAATTCCATAATTAGAAAAAGCTTGGGAGGTAGGGGAGAAAGCAGATATTTGAATATTCTGTACAAATACAGATGGCCCACACTCGCTCATTTGAGAGCAAATAACTGGTCCACCTCTGTTAGTCATGCCTTCCATCCATAACCCATGTTATCATCAAGGTCACTGTTAAAAAACCCATTTTCAGTGAACTCGTGGGCAATATCACTAACAATGTCGTCCTGCAGATGAAGATTCTGAGGCAAATCTGGTACTTTCTGGTTAAACCCACTGTTGCCACCAGCTGCTGAAGAATCACTGTTTGCAGGAGCTTTAAAACTGTTGCTCTGGCTTGGTGCAGGTCCTCCTGCACTTACTGACACAGTGGAAGCAGTTGGTGCCGTTGCCATACTGTTGCTTCCAAAACCGAGTCCGATCCTTGCCACACCACCATTCCCACTCTGCCGAGAAATGGAATGTTGTTGGACTCCTCCTCCACTGTTATTGGACATTTCCTGCAGCAGTTGGTGGATCATCTGTGGTTGCAATGTCTGGTTGCCATGGGAGGATCGTGGAAGGCTCTGTTGGAGTAAGCTATTAGAGCTCAATGAGCGCTGCTGCAGCTGCTGGGGCTGTTGGGGAGGTGGATGTGGACTTGAAAAGCCACTCACAGGTAAGTTCTGCATGGATCCTTGTATGAAATTAGCAGCTCCTTGGAAGTTTGAGGATGGACTCTGATTAGAATTACTGAATGGTGAAGCAGCCTCCTGTTGAAGTGAACAGGAGTTTGAATTCATCGAGTTCTGTCTCATGAGCAGATTTTGGTAGTTTGTTAATGCCAAAGCAGCCTGCGCCGAACCACTCAAAGCACCTCGACCAACCATTTGATTGTTGCTACTGACATGATTGTTTATTCCTGGATGTAATGCCATCAGCTTATTGATGGTGTTCCTATCAGTTGGCAGACCTTGAACACTTGCTAACTGCTCCATTTCCTGTATTTTCTGCATCTGGAGCTTAGCTGCAGTGGCATGTCGAGGATAACTTTTCAAGCCCTCTGCAGACATGGATTCACATCAGGTCTTTATGCAGTCTATGATTGAAACAACATTTTCTCTCATGACCAAAATTAGCAGGCAACAAAAAAACAAAGCAGAATAGTCAAAATGAACAAAAATGAACCGCAAAATTGTTAGCTGTCTAAGAACTAAAATAATAAGGATTGTATAAAAGAATTGAAACCAAACAGGGCCAGTTTCTGATAAAATTCATCCGAGGTAGTGACCTTCATGTTGAATGCAAACATCAGAAAAATCTTAATAAGAAAATTCCTAACAGCAGATAAGGCAAATATATCAACAAGAGACAGCCTTTCAGTATAAAGAAAATTACAACACAGATCATTGCAAATAATAAAGGAAGAAAGAAAAGTAGAAGCCAAAACACTCCAATTTTTCTCAACCACAAGATATTAAACTTGAGAAAGCACTGAACTGCATAACAAAATTCTATTCTAAAGAAACCTTCTAGGATAGGGTAAAACACACAAATTGGAATAACACCAGCCACAAAAAGGATTTTACCAATTGGCCCAGCTTTTTGCTCCCGACAGAAATCAATCAGATCCTTCATGCTGTTGACAACCTCAGATATCTGTCACACATTGAAGTAAAAATCATAAAACAAAGTAAATTGTAATTCTTCTATCAGTATAGAAATTCAGATCCAGAAAGTGTGAAAGTTATACCTGCAGGCACCGGACATATCTTTTGGAAAAACCCAAATCATTCAGTGACTGCAACTCTAAACTCTTTGCAAGCTGGCGACCAGCTGTCAGAACCCTTTATAAAAGATCAATGTTGGATCAGTATTTAACTGCTAGCCATAATTATAATCCATTCCTTTGCAAACCAAATATTATTTGATAAAGCCTTCAATTAAAATTTTAAAGCTCATTCAAGAGTTGAGACACTGTTTTGTGAATGTCATGCCTGAGGAAAGCTATATGGTTTAATGCTCCACTAGAACATAAAAGATTTATGCGGACCACTGTCTAGAAAGGTAACAGTCTCAGCTGCAAGCTCTAGTCTACAGATTCAAATCTTGAGAGACTTCATCCAAAATGCTCAAGGACACCCAAATTCTCTCTCCACAACTTTCATTTATGCAGGATCAACACTAGATACCTCAAGCACTCATTCTATCATATGAATAGGGGAGCTTGAGTTAGCAAAACAACATAATTATGCCCATCAAAACAACAGGAACATGTCAGATGCTTTTTATTTCAGGAAATATAGCCTCAAGGATGGGGTCTGTGTGGACCTAAGCTCATTAACATAGGAGTGTATTAACTTTATGAGTCAAGAAGCTTCAGCCAGAAAGCTTGCATAAGCAGCACCAAATTGTATTAAGAAAGAATTAAGAGTGCTCATTTTACTTACATATTGCTGTTTGTTTGCAAATCCTGTTGAGAAACCCCATCAGATCCGCTTTCAGCAATAGTGCTCTGGCATTTCTGCGCAACCTGGAGCAACTGATTCACCTGCAAAAGCACTCACTAGGTTGAAGTTAAAAATGTATTTACAACATTCAAAATCGAAGAGGGCTCACATCACAGTGATGAATGATGTGCAATCCAGTAATTGCTATCTAGAACTTCATAGGTGTTATCGAAGATCCACCACGCTTATCCTTGAATGCTTTGGATTAAGAGCATTCACAACCAAACAAAGAGATGACTATTTCAGCCTCTATTTCTCTATTCATTTTCTCATGTTTTTCTTTGGTTAGGGTAACTGTGATGGATCATCTCTAGGAAGCATCACTCCAGAAAAACAAAGAACTACTGGAACTTTCCAATGAACACAATGTTTCAAACATAGTACCTGTGGTGCAACCACCCTCCGTGGAAGAAGTTCTTCATGGCGCCGAGCACAAAATTCCCACGACAATATCTAAAAATGAATAGAAGTACTAGCCAGTTAATAAGAAATTTAGAAATTAGCAATACTTGTATCAGAAACAGGTTTCATATTGACCTTCAAGTCAGGGGTGAATATAATACGAAGCTGACCCTCACGAACAACACGAAGTTGCTCATATACACTCTCTTGGACTGCTTTTGCATACTCCAGCATCATTATTCCAGAAGACAATCTAAATTCACGTGGCAAGTCCAAAAACAGAAGCTCATCAATGACACCACTTCCAAACTTGATTTCATTAAGCCTAGGGAGTACTTCAAAAGTTGCCTCTGCAAAAAATAACCCATAACAAGCTCGGAGTTAAATCTCCAGAATAAATGAATCACAAGGATGTTCCGAGTTACACTGGTTACGTCTAAGTTGAGGGTTGAACAGGAGCTAGATAGTGGCCCTATGATTATTTTATGACGAGCAAAAAATATGGAATCATCATGTTATCACGTTAACATTCCAAAAAACAATGAAGAAAAGAACCAAAGCATGCATTTTAACTTTTTAGCTAATGAGCTGCAGATGGCTCTTTGATGATGTTCATATTTTGTTTCATCTACTAAAATGTAGATATTTGAATTTAATAGCCTCAAAAAAGGTGGCTTGTGGAGAGCGCAACAAGCCACCATAAACGCTCGTAAACAAGTCAACTTAAAATAGGCAGAAGAAATCTGAGGAAAAAATAACCACCGGTGAGAATTTAAACTCGGGGCTCATCCTGAACAACCCACCTCAGCTAATGCCCAAGGAAAATAAATTAACCAGAAAATCAAAGCACCCAGATATGTCCTGTTCCTTTTTAGGAATGACCCTCATAGCAGATAACATAGATACTATACAAGTGCACAAAAAACATGCCAAGAGAATGATTATAGATGCAAATTAGGGCCAAAAAGTTGAGTAACCAAAATATTGAACCAGAAACAACCATTAAACATCAAAAGAGCAACAAAAAAAAAAGAGGAAAAAAAAGACTTTTATCAGTCCTGTCATATCCCAATTTTTCACCCCATGCAATCCAGATTTGGAACCCATGTCTGTTTCATTTCATGTCAACAATTATGCTTGATAACCAATGGGAATATGAATTCTCAATTTGAATGTGAAAATAAATTGATGTTAAGATTATACCATTTGTTTGCATCAACACTCCAATTGACAAGCAACAGTTCCATGAAAGAAAATTGAAGTCAAGATTATGCTTTGTTAATCTTGTCTCCCATAGATTTATGTATACATTACACTGTATTGACTTCCATAAAATCATGTAGGGTCATCTCCGAGAGTGACCAGAGTTTGACAGTGTTTACACAAGATACTCAAATTACAAAAATGATTGCACAGAGTAAAAGCTCAGTAAACTTATGAAGCTAAATTATCTCACACTAACATGCAATTCGTTCCAAAATCAAACCAGTAATTTTCAATGTCATTTTTTACATGAAAAAAATTCCAAGAATTAGAGTATAGGAGTGATAATGTTGGGGCACATCATCCATTACTACAAAGCATCACAATTCCCTTACCAAAACCTCTTCCAGACTTGGAACCACAAAGGTCACACTGCCATGCCTCCTGAAAAAAGAAAAAAAGAACTGTTACATGCAGGTGATGACAACATGATGTCTACAAATAAACAAGTGATGACTGAAGCTACTAAATCTATTGCTTGCTCTTAACCAACATATGAAATCACCATGAGAAAATGGAAAAACTAAAGCTCAACATCAGGAAAAATAATAGAAATCTATTCACTTGTATCAGTAAGGAGTCCAATGACTTGTCAGTAAAAATTAAATAGAAAAACTTTATTAACAGGAAAAGGACAAAAACACTGACCATAGCTGCCTGGGGGAAAACACCAAGTGCATGATGCCCAACATTCTCGTATAATGACAAGCACCACCTTTTCTTTGCACGAGGAGAATAGTACTCTGCGACAAATTTACGCCAATATGCAATAGTGTTCTCCTGTTAAAATAATAAAAGTCCATGACAAGATTAAAAACACATTTGTGCTTCAGGTACTGCTTAATTAAAATGAATTTATATACTGGGCAATAAGTATATGAGCATACATATTTACCCAGGGAAAACATGAATTTAGTATGGCATCAGAATGCCACAAATATTAATAACGAGGAAAAGGTTATCTGCTATAGAGTTATCAAACAACAGCAAGAACTTACAGCAAACCGTTGCCGCTGATGATATAGATATTGCATCAAACGACGGGCACAAATACCCCCTTCAAAGGGACGCTTGAGGGCAGATGCTGGTTGCATGGCCTGGTGTTGCATTTGCTGCCTCAAATGCATTTGCTGTTGCTGTTGCTGCTGCTGCTGCTGTTGCTGCTGCTGTAACTGGGCTCTCTGCAACGGTGGCATAGATTGGAGAAGTTGATGCTGCTGTTGCCTCAGTCTATGTTGATGAATCAAGTTTTGTAGCTGCGGGTTTCGGTTTTGCAGCTGCATGGAGTCCTGCCTTTGCAGCAGTTGCTGCATCAACTGCTGCTGCAGAATATCTTCCTGCTTGATATCCAATCTTGGCTTCTTTTGCACTTGCGATAGATTATTATGGTCTTGAAGAAAGGATCCCTGGCCTCTTGGACCCATGGGAAGTGAAACTTGCCCAATTTGTGATGTGGGCAAGGATGTAGCACTTGAAGCACCGTGTTGTTGCTGCTGATTCTGCAGAACCTGCTGGACATTTCGGTCCTGATGGTTGCCCTGCTGCACCACAGAGGACCCATCAACAACTGATGAGCCTGAAATGCTTATATTATTGGATGAAAAAGACATAGGTGATGCTGGCAAGCGCATATATGACTCTGTATTGATACTTGCGCTTCTCTGCAAATGAGGACCTCCAGAAAGCGCTGAATTTGCATCGGTCACCAAAGAACTCGCCCCAACACTCGGTCCGGAGTTTGCCACACTGTTCAAAACCGCATTATTCATGTCCCCAGAAACCGGACCCAAATTGGGTCGCCCGGTTCCAGGAATCGAATTTGATGAGTTGCCAAATGATGAGCTCAAGTGAGAGTTAACTAAACCCTGGGACTGCCCATCCCCTTGGAAGAAAATTCCAGAACTTGAGGAAGATTGGGCAAAAGCTCCAGCCACTCGAGAAGGTACCATACCAGGCACCGACCCTTGGTGGCCGTGGCCAGAATCTAAGTAGCTCTCCAGAGCCAGCCCCGACCAATTTTTTCAATAGTAAATATCCTTAAACCCTCAGTAATAATAAAATTATAAAACCAAAACCCAGATCAAAATTATAAAACCCACAAAAACCACACAATATAATCAACAACTCGGGCGTCACCAACCAAATTTGAACCCAATATTTTTGTGATCTGTTTCAGCTTTCAACAATTTCTTGTAGGGATCTAAAACAAACAATATAACTCTACATCAGCACTAGCAAAAAGGAAGAACACCAAAAAGAAAACAACAATGAAGACTAATTTCAATTACCACAATTTCAAGAACCAGCTTATCCCTGAAAAAACCCTAATTACCTCACAAAAAACCTAATCCTTGGCTAAATTTAGTAACAATTACAACACTACCTAAGCCCCAAAAAAACCCAAATTTAATCATCTTTTATTAAACCCCCCTTCAACCACAACTCAGAAAACCTAATTTCCTAAATTATCCCCAAGAAAACCCTAACTTTTTTAGCTAAGCTTTAGCTACAACAACCACACTACCTAACTAGAACCCAAAAAGACTCTCAAATTTATCACGTAAAACCCCTATAATCACTAATTATATGTTATTAACAA
>Ga0325403_1004140_pt1 | contig 13439 bp, 9 predicted proteins | sample PopdelMetagenome_19_FD_205665 | JGI IMG/M metagenome (GOLD analysis project Ga0325403, IMG submission 205665) | Populus deltoides microbial communities from Bellville, Georgia, United States - Xylem-PdKOR-R4 | ecosystem: Host-associated > Plants > Phyllosphere > Stem > Wood/Secondary xylem...
CAAACAACATGAAAATACCAAACTACCCATCACTTAATTAAGCTGCCCTTCTACCCAATTCAAGAAACATTTTATTAGCAAGCTTGTGTGGAAGATTTTAATCTCTCTCCCCAAATTAATCACCATATTAATTTCCAACCATCAAAATTAATACTTTGATGGATGATAATTAAACGACATTTAATCAGATGATACAATCTACCATCCCTCCCACCAATTCTCTTTTTGTTTGGCTCACTAATTTTTTTTTTTTGTTTTTTTTGTTTGGTAAGGGGGTTCGTCTGTTTTTTAAATTGTTTTTTTATTAAAAAATATTAAATTAATATTTTTTTATATAATTTTTATGATTTTGTTATGACAATATTAAAAATAATAAAAGTTTAGAAGTGCAACTACATGTCTATCCTTCTTTTCCCAAGAAAATATATATTACACCATTCATTAATCATTAACAAATGAATAAATAAACAATCTTTAGTTTATTTTCATTCTCTAATATATTCTTCTATCAATACTTTCGTTAAAATTAATTAGCATCCTGTGCAATTAATGGATTATACCCTTTGATTTTAGATAAGAAAATTTAATTTTCTTATATGTTAGATGTGATATTTTTAATATATAACCAAGCTTACTTGGATTTCAATTTTAATGAAAATAATTACAAAAAAAAAAAGATATATATAGATAGATAGATATAGAAGAGTATAATTGAGAAATGGAGTGGTCTATGATGGTCGTCACTAGTGTGCTGATTCGGACAATTTTATGTGTTAATCGAGATTAAATCTTTTATTATTACTATTATTATTGTTTTTAAAGATACACCTTCTATATTAATTTAGTTTATTAAGAAAAAATTAACTAAAGAAACACAAGAAGTACCTTCTTAATGACTGGGATTTCCTTCAGAGCTTCAACTACATGTTTGCAAGCATTCTATAGAGCTGAATAATTAATGTATAAGAGTGTGGAAAACAGCATATCATTATTGCTTTATACGATATTTCCTTTCTTCCATTGATTTTGCCACTTTTTTGTAAGGAAAAAGAAAACAATTTCGGTATCATTTGTCGCCATCAGCTGGACAACCTTGTGCTAATTTCTTGAGGTTTTCAATGATCATAACCAGCTTCGTGTTGAGCCTGTTCACAAAGCACTTGGGCAGCCATCCAGCAGGATCTAACTGCATAAATAGCAATAGAGCAATCAAAGATACATTTCAATATCAGCTTTTGAAACTTCCCAGAAAAACAAAACAAAATTTATCTATATTGATCAAATATACAATAATAATAGCCAGAAGAAGAAGAAGAAGGTTTTTCGTGTATATTCCTGCATAATCTCAAATGTTTCGTGTATAATCCTGCATAATCGCGAAATGACATGTATAAATACCTGAACGACATAGGTGACCATACAGGAATCATCCTCAAGCTTCTCCACCACCCACCCTGACTGCAGCAAAAGTCCTCTGATAGCATTATTTTGCTTTGGATGCAATCCTGCTGCTATCTCTTTTGGCAATGAAGCTACTGCCACCACCTTTACATATATTTTCAGAAGAAATGTGATTCAAATCTGTGAAGACAGCATGAAAACTTGTAAATTGTAACAGTTGAGAGACAAACGGTTACCAGGGTTCCATCTTCCATTGTTTCCCGTCGCTCATATACTATAAACTCTCTGTTTCTAAACAAGGGTTTAGAGTTCTCTCCGAACCTCAGACGGATTATGCTGAGATTATCTTCAAGGTCCTTTATGTATCTAGCTTCCACCAGGTCCTGCTCCCATTGCTACAGCTCCAACAAGTTCAATCAATATTAATGTCAATTTCATCGAAGATTATCAATCTACACACAGTAACTTAACATTTCCAACAGCTACATTTTTATGCCTAATCAGATCCGGGTGCGATCCGAAATAGCTGTCGTTCTTGCAAAAAAGTAACTGAAGAACCCATATTTTGTCAGGCAGAGAAAAAAATAGGGACAAAAGTTATCTTTTCAATGATTTGGAATGGAGTCAAATCATCTTGATAATTATGATGGTATCGTTTGAGCAGTATTCACCGTTTATTCTATATTACCATTGCTAGCAATTTCCAATCATATATTCAGCTCCACAAAATCATAACATGTAAGCTGAAAAACTTAACCTGTATATGATCTTGAAGAGGGACGTTAGAGTAAATGGATTACCTTAGCAGCATCAATGGCATTGGCAACAGTGATAAATTGTTGAGGGGAGACTGATCTGAGCAGCCAACGGCTGCGAAAGGTGTGGAATGATCCAGACCTACGTTTTGATATCTCTACCCCATTGTCTAGATCAGTTAGAATCTTCCATCCATCATTACCAACATTGCCAAACCTATTCGAATCGGAGGCAGACAGCAACTCTTGTATGCAGCTTTCGCTAGCAAAGTGTACGTACCTTCTCAGTGAGTCCTCGCTAATGGACCTACATACATGCAAAACCCAAAATGAAAATTTAGAATCTAATCAGGAAACTAAAATGAATACAGCAGCGCTCATGTCTAAGTTGATTACAAATTCAGCACCAGTAGTTACCAAGATCGGCTGCAAGGTGTTGGACCGGTACTGTTCATCGGTTCAAGAATTGCTCTTCAAGTCTTGTTTTTTCACTTCAAATAGGAGTATATGTGTATGTGTGGGTGTATATATGCACAGAGGAAAAGAAGAGGTTTAACTTAAAGATTGGCTAGAAAGAGAGACTGAACAGAAGTGTAAAATAAAGCGAAGTGGGCCGAGGTCATTGATGCACATGGATTGCCAGAAGAAACTCCATGATTAGAACTGCACGTCTCTCTCTCTCTTCTTCCTCGCGAGAGAGAGAGAGGTAAAAGATAGATTCTTCCCTTGCAAAAAAGCAGCAAGAAGCAGGGTGGGGAGTGTCATGCACATGGACTGTTGGCGCCTTTAAAATCAGCTGAAAGAAAAGGATGAAAATTAAAGCCAAGATTAATTAAAAGGTCTTAAACTCACTATATCATGATCCAAAACCAAAAAGCATGGCCTGGCCTGGTTTTAGGTGACATCGACCCTACCAAACAAACCCAATAAGTTGTACATCATGTGCCATGACAAAGCTTAAACTTCCAACAACCTGGCCTCAAACTAGTGCTTAGTCTGCTTTTGATATTGTGATAATTTTTTGCAATTGCAGTTTAAAAAATAAATTATAAATTGTGGTTTTTTTTTTTATCAAGTTTTCAGTGATATCCATATAAAAAATGTTGTGCCCTTTGCGAAGTAGTGGTTATTGTACGTTATATATGAACCCTATGAACCATTTGCATTACATGAAGCACTTGACATGTAACTGTCTGTTTGTTCGAAGAGATAATTTAATCCCCTGTTCTGCTATCGGAACAGAGTTTTAGGACCTATTCTACTGATCATCACATGCCTCATGGGGATTGCTTGCATGGTGAAAGGCGAATCTTGGTTTCTTGTGGTCCAGAGAAAACGAAATGAAAACATGGTTTCTACTCATTAACTGACAGAGATTACTGAGATTAAAGAATGGACTTGGGTTTCTTGTCATCATAAGGGATGATAATCAGATCAAGGATCGCATTCAGCTGTTGTAAAATAAAGAGAAAAGGGATGACCAAAAGGAGGTTATTAAATTATTAATGAAGATCTTCCTGTCTTATCAGTGACAAATCATGAAACAGTAAACATCAATTTTAGCTCTAAAAGCAAACTAAGATTGAGACATTTCATTCCTGAGGAAGCCTTTAGCTTTCAGACTGTCCACTGTTTCTCGTACAGCATCTTCAACTGGAGTGAAGACCAGCCCCAGGTCAATTAATTTCTTGGATGCATCTTTGCAAGCTCTCAGACCTGGTTGAGTTTCCCCACTAAACCTGTAAGGGATTTGAGTTAAGAACATGCACTTAAGAAACCAAACAAAAACCTTAATTACAGAAAAGGAAAGACAACATGTAAAAATGACTAGAAGTGATGTTAAAATGGTTTAGAATTCAAATGACAACGTCAATATTCAGTTTACTGGATATATAATTCCCACTTGGTTCAGTTTGAAACAAGACAGCCAGGTTGTCCTGTTTCCTAACTGCATCTATGGCCACCTGACCTGCTCTCACTTGCCTAGGGAAACAAGGACTTGACACATTCATAGAAAATATAAGACGAGGCTGTTTATTGAGAAGCACTTTTCTTCAAACTAATCAAAGGCATCCTTCTACTAAAATTGCCAGTCAGATCGGGTTTTGACCGGATCATATTTTAAATTACCAGTCATGATAAGAAAACCCATCTGGAGCCTAGACAGATAAGATGCGGGATGAATGCAATCATTGATTTCATTTATGCCATCTTGACACTCAGATAGTCAGATATGCCCTTAAACTTCATCGTTCAAAAGCAGCAGGCCCTGAGAAAAACAAACACAGTTCTATGTTCAATTAGGTATTCATTTATTTTCACCAGCATACACATTTAGCTCCAACAGCCACCCAATTTGTGAAAATATGTAGCATACATAAAAAGCTTCAAGGGGGATTCAAACAAGAATATGAATCTTAAAGCTTCAACAAGGTCATTTAGAGAGCACCCAATACAGTGCAAAATACACGCAACAACACCATCAGTTGACATACGTGTTAGGAGGAGTCTGTATTCTACAATAACCATCAAGAACCTATATAGTGGAGCATCATGTGATGGGACCGGGTTAAAGCAAGGTGGCAGATTAACTGGCAATTGACAAAAGTAATACATTGTTATGCAATGAAGAAGGGGGAGAATTCTTCCAAATGGACCACAACGCAAAAAAAAAAAAAAAAAGGTACATCGCTGATAATATCAGAATGGCAATGGGAGAAGCTTCCAAATCTGTGCAAAAAAACAGAATAACTTGGCAATAAAATAGATGGGGGCAATATGACAAGATAAGCTTTTGAGGGAGTTTGATAATTGAGTAGCTAAAGTAAATCTCATGTCCACCAGCGCTCCACATGCAGTGTGGACCAGCCACTGCTCTCCATAAGGTCATCCCGCTACAAGGACCAACTAATGTACTATTGCATTACTTTTCAAATTCTTATCTCTTTTGAATTGTCCCCTATCCTTTTATTTTGCCATCATTAGAAACAGAAGTCAAGTTTTCCATTCTGCCAATGGCTGCCCACTATCCTTGGAAATACAGACGGATGGTGGCAAAGTTTATCCAAGATACTGCCAGAAGACTAATTAAAGTCCCACTCGGAGAGGTGCTAAATGTTCCTTCAAAGTCTTCTCCACTAGTCATCATTACAACTATTGCCACCACCTCCACAATCCCTCCACCAACATTTAAGAAAACGAATATACTGAAGTACAAATCTATCAAGAATTACGAAACCTTCATCATGTTGTCCAAGAGAAATTTATAGTGACATTAAAGATAAGATTGTCAATCCCAATTCAAATCCAGTAGGAAAATGAATCTTATCCTGCCTACAGACCTTTTGATGGATAACGCTAATCTTTCCTCTAAACAGCTACCAAAATCTGGATTAGTTCAGCCATCAAACAGGAAATTGGGAACGGAATTTAGACAAAAACAAATGTATGTGAAGAATGGCAAAGAACATGAGCAATCATCTACCTTTTCTGTTATATAGTCTTAATTATATCCATCTATGTGAGACCCAAATTTTTTGCCAAAATACAACTCTAAGTCGGCCTAAACCTCATCTAAGTTAGCCTAGATATATAAGAAAAAGTTGCAAGGTAATTGTTTTTCGACCCTCCCCTTATAAAACTAAAGATTTCAAGTTTTAATCTTGAATTTTTTTGTTTAACAAAGGTGGAAGTAGCAAATCTATGGTTCCCTCTCATGTTATTTTCGATTATGATTTTTTCATGAAAAGATTAAAGAAGATATTAGAATTTATAAAGATTTGAATGAATAAAAATTGGAGTTAAATGATTGATTTTGGATGTGTTGTTAGAAATAAAGATTTGGTAATTGATTTGTTATGAGTTATGAAATTTGTTTAAATCTTGCTAGAAAATCTGGACAGAATGGTTATGAGGTTGAAGATGATGAAATTTTATTTTGGTCCTTAATTTATAAAAATTATAGTTTAGTCTCTAAACTCTAGAAAATTTTAATTTGACCCCTTAAAAAATTCTGGGCAGTATTCTTACGAGTTTAAGGATGATGGATCTCATAATTGATTTGTGTGATTTTCAATTTAGTCTCTCCATTTTAGAGATTTACAGTTTAGTCCCTGAATTTTAAAAAAAATTACAATTTGATCCTGGATCGTAAATTGAGATTCTGGACAGAATTGATGATGGATTATTGGTGAAATTTCGGTATGGTTATGTAATTCTGACATTTACAATTTGATCATCTAATTCTAGTAAAATTATGTTTTGGTCCGTGATTTCTAAAAAATTTCGTAAACCCGTAATCAAAAGGGCATTTAGCAAGTGGGAATCGCAAGAAAGGAAAGTCGAGAAAGCAAGGCAGCCTACAAGTACAAACCTGTGAAGAGGAAACTCGGGGAAGAGTCTGGAAACCGTCGCAGCAAAATCACCAAACTGGTAGATTCCATTGGTGCAAAGATATCTACCAGAAGCAGTAGGGGTCTCAAATAACAAAACCTGTGCCCTTGCCACATCTCTTACATGCACAGCTCCCAGCCAGTGGTATTCCTGAGTGTCTCTTGATCCTTGCAACAGTTGCTGTAACACAGCACAGCTAGCGTTCAATGCAGGCTGCAAGAGAGGGCCAAGGCACGTCGCAGGATGGATTGCCACCACATCCATTCCATTCCTCCCTGCAAACTCCCATGCTGCTTTCTCTGCCAGTGTCTTTGACACCGGATACCATTTCTGCCATAATGCAATGCCCCGAGACAAGATTGTTTTTATGCAGAAATAAAAATCAGTATCAAATTTACTACCGCACGTACATAATCTAAAACGCTAAATCTAAATTACCTGGCGAGACTTGCAGTAATCAAGATCAGTCCAAGACGACTCATCAAAGACCTTCTCCCTCGGCCACGACGGATTAGGAACCAAAGCCGATATAGAGGACGTCACAACCACGCGCCTAACCTTGAACTTCTTAGCAGCCTCAAGAACATTAAGAGTGCCTTGCACCGCAGGCATCACAAGTTCCTCTTGTGGGTCCTTTGGGTCCTCTAGAGTACAGGGAGATGCAACGTGGAAAACCCCTTGGCAGCCTTCCACTGCCTTACAAATGGCGTCGTGGTCAAGCACGTCGGCTTCGAAAACCTCCAGACTCACGCTAGCATCGGTGGCACCGGGGATTTCGAGGAGATGAGATGGGTCAGAGCCTGGGTATATAGAGGCGTGGATTTTGGTGTAGCCTTGGTCTAATAAGGTACGAACCAGCCATGAGCCAATGAACCCGTTGGCGCCAGTCACACACACTGCTTCCTTTTGCTTGGCCATTGATTGAATCCGTGCCTGCCTTTGGTTTGCTGAATTTTTTAGTCATGAAAAATGGATTTTGAATAGGATTACTATCTTCTTGTTTTAAAGTGTTGTGGTTGTTTGAGGAAACTACCTTTGCCACGTAGGATAAGATCATCGAGATTATAACAATAATATCCAATCCTTCCTTTGCTCACCTAACGAAACTAACTCTTCTTTCCGGTATTTTATCAAGCACCTTCTAGTCCATGTCAGGAGACACACACATCTTGTTCATTCGTGTCTTGGTTGCTTAAGAATAATAATAATAATAATAAACGGTGATGACACTGATAATAATTCATGAGTGATTATTCATTAAAAACATAATAACAATATTTTCTCTAAACAATATAACGATGACAACAGCAGCAATAATAATAATAATAATAATAAAAAATTTCTTTGCGTAAAATAGTAATAATAAAAAGAAAGGAGGAAACATAGAGAAGTTGTGGGGGCACATATCGGGCTTCGTAGCTTGCTTGCTAACTGGATAAATCCAGATTCGAGCAGGCTTATCTTTTAGGCCCATATAAATAATTATTTTCAGCATAAACTTCTGCACAGGTCTGAATAATTCTTTCTTCTCCACAGGTCTGAATAATTCAATGTGTTACCAGTTATTTTTTAAATTGAAATATATATTAATGGTATTTTTTTATTTTTTTAAAATTATTTTTTATATCAACACATCAAAACAATCTAAAATATACAAATCATATTAAATTTTAATTAAAAAAATAATTTAGAAACACGGTTTGCACCGCATTTACAAACAGTTAAATAATTGGTGATTAACTATGAAAAAAATCCATCCCAGGTAAAAAAAAAAAAACAAGAAAGTACATGAATAAAAGGTGTAATTATTTTTATTACTTTTATGTGTAAACGTTTTTCATTTTATTAACATTAATAAAAGATAATTTACTTTATAAGAAATATTCTTCTTACTACACATCAACAATGAGAAATAATGCATAAAAATGGTTCATTTCTTTTTTGTGTGAAGAATAAAGCATAACAGCAGAGGAGATCAGAGGAGGCTATGGGCGTTTATTTGTTCATGAACTAAAATGTAAATTCTTAAAATTAAGGGACCAAACTGAAAATATTTCAAATCAATTATCAAAACGAGATTCATCATCCTTAACCTTCTAATAACACCGTCCAGAATCTCAAAATATATTTGGAGGTCAAATTATAGTTTTTTCAAAGTTTAGAGACTAAACTGTAATTTTTATAAATCAATGAACCAAAATAAAATTCATCTTTAGCCTTAAGACCATTTTGTCCACATTTCCCAACAAGGTTGAAATGAATTTCTTAACCCATAAAAATCAATTTAAATAAATCAACTCACAAATTCTTATTTCTAACAACATATTAATCAATCACTTCACATTAAACCCTTTATAATCATAGATCAATCTTAATAACATAAACTTTAAATACTTATAAGCTCTAATCTCTTATTTAATCATTCTATAAACAAACTATAATCGAAAGTAATATGAAAGAGAACTATTTACTTGCTACTTTCATATTTTATGAACAAAAAACCAAAGATTAAAAATTAAAATCTTTGGTTTGATGACGACAGCCACAACAATTAAAAGAGAGAGAAAAAAATACAGTTTTCTTATAACTTTTTTTTATATATTTAATTTAATTTATGTTGAGTTTGAGCTGATTTGAGCTTGAATTTTAACTTAAAATTTAGGTCTTACACCGATAGTATCAGTGCGCGGTTGTTATGCATCATAATCGAATAGTGTTGTTCTCATCTGTACTGTGACCATGTGTTCAAGCAGTAGATATTCAATAACCTGGGAGAGTAACGACTCTTCACATCAAATCCAGAAATGTTCAAGCAGTGTTGACATAGTTTTCACAGGCGAGTCTTTGGCCGATGCATGGACCGAGGAAGAAGAGTGCTTTGATAAGGGAAATAAGATCTCGAGTGGCTCCATATTAGAGGTGGAGGCAGACAGTTACCTCTGCTGGACAGCTCAAGGCCCAACAAGCCTCTTCGTATTACCAAAATGGAGGCCTATAGTGAGGTGAGGTGAGGTGAGATGAGATGCCTCGTGGGATGGAATCACACTTTGATGATTCATGATTTTGAATTCTTTTAGAATGACTTTTGACTTTGAGCTATATATATAGTACAAGTTATAATTCATAAATAGATAAATTAAAAGTTTAATTTTTTTATTAAGTCAAAACATTAATTCAATTTTTTAATAATTTTTTTATTTAAGTAAAAAAAATTAATTTGTAAAATCCATATCAACCATGACTTTTGCTTAGCTGACGACGTTCGTGGCTACACGTTAATTCCAAGTCAACCATAATCTTTGTCTCTTGCTCTTTTTCCAGTCGAGGGGACTTCATCAATTTAATCTATCGAAATACTTGAATTTTAATGATTGCAGGTGAACCATTAATTGTTGCTAATTGCTACTTAATATATATATATATATGGTTTACTCATATTTGATCCATATACTCTTTCATTTTTATTTTTTTGTTAGAATCTCGTACTTTTTTTTATTAATTGAGTCCCTCCATTATTTACTTTGTTTTGTAAAGGTCCTTCCATTAATTATAATGCTATGAGTTATAATTATATAATTAAAAAAAATAAGAAATAAAAGATCAACATGTAGAAATTAATTTACTATAATTAATTTGGTTTGTTCAGGTTATTCTTTTTGTTAGTTTACTTGGTTTAAGTTTCACCTCAAGTGAGAAAATTTAAATAATGAAAGTGTTAGAAAGTGTTTGAGAATATTATGGTTGCGGTTGCTTTTCAAAATACATTTCACTTAAAAATACATCAAAATAATATTTTTTTTAAAAAAAATCGTTAAAAATTCAACTCATTACGAGCGACTCAATCAATATATATGTAAAAAAAAAAGAGGCTTCAATCGAAAAATTAAAAAAGTATATTTACCATATCATGATCCTAATTTAATTTTAAAAAGAAGTGTTATTGTACCGTGTAAATAAATAAATATCACAATAGCATGCTTTTTCTTAAAAAAATATATATAAAAAACATGTATGAGGTTTCAATTACCAAAATTGTCAAACCTTAACAACAAACATATTCAATAATATAAGATTCAAAATTCACATTTTGACACTCAAAAGAACTTGGCCAAAACTTAGAAGCCAAGAACATACATTGGCAACCTAGAAAAATATCAACAATCATATTTGGCAAATTTCAAATCTATCATATTTCACAAAAAAAAAAAAAATATCATCCAACAACATTAACAAACAACTCAAAATAAGAAAAAAAATAAGAAAAAACAACATTTTCATGCATTAATCAAAATCAAAACTAAAAAAATTATAACACCAAAACAAGTCCATAAACATCTTTAAACATGTAAAACAAGATACATATGTGTCTCATGGACATCACTTACTAGGTTAAAGAAAGTTTATACCTTCAAACCTCACTAATGGTTACTACCCTTTTATGCTTTTTTTTTTTTTTGCAATGTTTAGCTTTATCACACTTGAAGTTTAAGAAGTCCTTGTACTAGGCTTTTAAATCTTCACACCTAGCTGAAAGCTTTGTACCTTACTGATTATGTAATAATAGTTTTGCAACAAACTTGGTTTTGAAGATTTTGGTGGTTTTGCTAAACTTGGAAGGTAATGAGATGTTTCTAGCCTTTTGATCTTGAGAGAAACGTGATCAACCCTTGATAATAACTCTCTAAGAAAGTTTGAAGTGTGAACGCACGAAAGAAATCAATGATTTTACACAATGGGTATAACAATCGTGGCTGACTGAGTTAATCATTTTCGAGGCATCGCCGAAGCGACTCTGATGTAAACGTCATTAGAGACCACATGAAGTTGGTAGAGGAGGTGCACACCTTTCGTTTGGATCCAACCTTGCTCAATCTAGAGGTTTGTAGGTTCACATTCATTCATACTCTGATGTAAACGTCATTAGAGACCACATGAAGTTGGTAGAAGAGGTGCACGCTTTTCGTTTGGATCCAACCTTGCTCAATCTAGAGGTTTGTAGGTTCACATTCATTCATTTGAAGATGTCAACTCGATCAGCCCAAAACCGCCCAAAGAAAAAGATAAATAGTGGGCAGACAACATGCCGTCTACCTTCTATTCCAAATGGTACGTTTTGAACATGAACCAGACAACATGTCATCTAGGTTAGCTACCAAGAAATTAGGGTTTTTAATTTGGAATTTGACCAAAATTTAATTTAGTCCTGACACTCTCAAATCTTCTTGATTATATCTTTAATTACCCTCTAACTTTTAATTTTGTGCAATTTTGTCCTTGCTAAATTCAATTACCAACCCCAAAGTTCAGCTTTTTTTTCCATTTTACTCCTTTTTTTTTTATTTATGCATATTAACCCTTTATTGACCATTTTTCTTTCAATTTTCTACAATTTGGCCATTGATTTTGCCAATTTCAGTCCCTAAAGTCACGCACTGTTTACAAACTGGTCATTGGTTTTGAATTTCTTCAATCATGTCCCTAATTGCACATTATAATTCAATATTTATGCAACTAAGCCTCTGATTTAACCAAATTAGCTTTTTAAAATTACAATTTAACCCTCAAACTTCAATTTCTCCAATTAAAACCTAAATTGAACTTAACAATTAATTTTTCTTGCAGTTAAGCCCTCAATAATTTCAATTAAACCCTAAAAAATTCAATTTGAGTTTATAAACATCCAATTTTGAATTTTCCTTCCCAAATTCAATGGGCCTTCACCAGTCCATATTGGACTGTTAATTTTTCCAACCTTGTATATGTTGATTCTCCTAAACTAGTATTTGGCAATTTTCTGAGTGTTCTTTATGTTCTCTCCACTTATATATTTTTTCCGTTTTTTTTCAATTTTTTTATATTTTCTTTTTCTGATTTTTTTTCTCCTTTCTAATTTTTTTGCATATTTATATGGGCCTCTAAAATGAGCAACAAAAGATGACCTCTTTTTACAATACTTCTAGAGCTAAGACTTGTGAAGTGTTTTGTGTAGTAAGTTTATAAAGACTAACAGACTATTCTTCAAACTTTAATTTGATTGACCTAAAACTCTGTTTTTGCATCGATTTCCTTCAATCAGAACTATGATTCAACTGTTTCTATCGAAAGATGAATTATTTCATCTTGGCAACTTTGTTTTCAGCACAGTTGACCTAAAATCCTAAAGCTCAACAATTTTCTTCAACTAGAACCCTACTTTCAACTGTTCTTGTTTAGAAAAGAGTTATGTTATCTCAACAACCTTTGTTTATAGTTTTGTCGACATGAAATCATGAGTGTCAGTGATTCCCTTAAACTAAAACCTTGGTTTTGTAACTGTTAGAAGAGCTGTATTCTCACAACTATTCTCCCGTGCAACTATTTTCTGGCAGAGTCCTTGGTTTTATTGTCTAAACTTTTCAGTGGTATCTTTTTTTTTTTGTCTTATCTTTTGTTAGATGGGGTCTCTAACCATGTGAAATTCTAATCTTTACCACATATTTTTCCTTCAAAGTTAGTATTATGCAAAGTCAAAATGCATGCATTTTTACTTATTTTGGAATCATAGGTCCCCCTTTCTTTGGTTTTCTATGAGTTTTTCTTTCTGATGTGAGCTCGTTTGTTTGCTTGAATTTGTCTTCTTGAGCTAAGATTTGTTTTCTATGTTGTATTTCTTACCCACTTCATTCTTAGAAAGAAGACTCTAACTTTCATTTCTTATGGGGCCCTTTCTTGCTCCACTAAACAAGTGATTTGACATTGCTTTCATAATGTTTTTATCAATGCTTTAATTACCTTTTCATTTTAAAGGATTTTTGGTTTTGTTTCAACATCAAAATCCTTTTTTCCAAGAAGAAATCTTTAAAAGATTTTGTTTTGATCATGAAAACTGAAACTTTCATGTATACATAAGAA
>Ga0325403_1004141_pt1 | contig 13438 bp, 12 predicted proteins | sample PopdelMetagenome_19_FD_205665 | JGI IMG/M metagenome (GOLD analysis project Ga0325403, IMG submission 205665) | Populus deltoides microbial communities from Bellville, Georgia, United States - Xylem-PdKOR-R4 | ecosystem: Host-associated > Plants > Phyllosphere > Stem > Wood/Secondary xylem...
TATTAACTAAAACTTGGAACTTGGATGAATTAATTCCTCTGCCTCCTCATGACATCCCTCGAAACAGCAGCTATACAAATGCACTCGGAGATAAAGAAATACTGGCTTTCCATTACACTGTTTCCACGAACATTGGTGAAAAAGCCAGAAGTGTCACTCCTACAAGGATTTTCTGTGTCTAAATCAACATCACCAAGTTCCGGCAACACTCGCTATCTATGTCTAATTTCATGTTAATGACTACTACTTTCAAAATGAGAGAAAAAGCAGATCAAAGAACCAAGAATGGAGAGTTAAGGTAGAAGACAAATGCGTGCGTATTCTTATAATAATGTGTGACATGTTGGTTATCATTACATTAAAAAAATATATCCTAAAAACAAGAAAAATATCGAAAATACAGTAGATCGGAGAGTGACTGATGATGGAATCCGCCCCTTGTCCTTCCTTTTAATCATTCCTTCAACAATCGCATAATTCATAAATAAGATGTAAAATGACAAGAAAACTTGTATCAACATCCTCTCCCCGGTTCCTTAAAGGAAGATTCTAATAACGCCCACGAAAACTGATTCAATGTTCAAGATAGCCATGGTAATACTATTATAACCTTAATTAAAATAACTGATTCTAAATGTCCGACACAAATCTTGAAGGAGAAGAGAGGAAAAAAAAACAAAAAAAAAACACCGGCAATAATTTGTCCACCAAAACCAAACATGTCGCCTTTCGAGAAAGAGGATACCAAGAAGAATCGAATATTTCAGTAGTATTTCTTGAACCAGAAGATGATGTCACATGGGCTGCTGCATTTCAACTCATGAAAAGTAAAAGCATTCAATCTCGAGATGCATGTATAGACTTGTACGAGAATACCAGTCACTAGTCAGCTGTCAAATACCTGGAAAAACCTGGAAAGAAATGAACTGCCAGCATCTAACGTATAGAATCATTACCTCGATGACAGCGGGGTGGTCTGGACTGTTACTGGTGCCGGGGTCTTTTTCTGGGGACCTTTCTATCACTTCTTTGAATTTCTCATATTTTCCCTGGACAAAAATGACTGAACCTTCAGCTTGGATCGCAAGATTATATGGATGAAGATCTTCCAATAAGTATACGGAATATTAAACTATATAAACAGAAAAACCGAGAAAAGAGGAAGTTGGAGGCTGTCGGATTCTAACTAATTTCATTAAATTTTACCAGACCTTGACAATTTCCCTCTCGGCTATGAATTCTGGACTCAGCTCCATGGATCGAATCAAACCATTCCTCCAATGTCAACTTCTCCAAATTGTCTCCGCTGGCATTCCCTTTAAATTCCTTTTCCTCCCCCTACCTCGACGCCCTTTTCAACCCAATTCTCCACAATCCACTCTTAAATTCTCCAAAACAAAACAATCTTCATTCTTTCTGCTTCTAGTACTCCTCAAATTCACTCTCTTTGCCTCAGCAGGAACCGCGCTTTCCAACTCCTTCTCCAAAGCCTTAGCCTTCCTCGGTCTCCCTTTTCCCCTCCGGAACAACTATCACTTCACATTTTCCCTCCGATTTCTCAACATTCTCTTTCTCCAATTTTCGGCACTCCCTCTCTCTCCTCCATTTCCTCTCTGGCACCGACTCGCTGCGACCGGTCTTACTTTACTCAATTCATTAACTCGTCTCCTCGGATTGCGTCTCAACTGCGAGGTTTCCTCATGAACGTTGACTTGGACGAGGATTGAAGTTAGCTCCTCGAGTTTGAAGGTGTCTCCGTCGCGGAGATCAAAGGATTTGTAGGGAGAGAGAACAGTGGAATTGAGAGTAGTGCCGTTGGAGGAGTTAAGGTCTTGGAGGCTCCATTTTCCTGATTCTGATACGATTACAAGGTGCTTGGAGGAAATGCCGGCGTCTTTGATAGTGACATTGTTGCCGCGGACAACCCGGCCTATTCGGACAGTGGATCCGGGTCTGAATTCCAGAATTTCGCCTTCTCTAGGGCCAAGCTCCACTGGCTTAGTATTGGGGGCTCCATTGGTTAGAGAGAAACGATTCGGGTGTTGAAGTGTCGTTTTGGAATTTGGAAATTGATATGGAAGTGGAAAAGGAGTGGCAGGTTCTGTAATTAATAAATGGACCGGATTGTCGTTGAATCCGATATTTTGAATGCTGACTGAGCGGCAAGGGACTCTCTCCCTCGGCTTATTCTCATGTGTGTATTCTTTTTTTTTTAATTATTATTATTAATAAGAGGAGATTACCTTGTTTCTAATATCACACCTTATTAACTTGATCGATCGATTTTGTCCTTAACATCTAACAGTTTTTGAATATTGTCTTTCCAGCTGGTCTTTATTAATAATTAATAGACTCTCTCAACGACTTGTGCGTTTTATTAAGTGAGCAATTTCAGCGAGAAATATCCTCGCGTTCCATCTTAATATTTCAAAAAACATTGATCTAGTAATTTTGATATTGAAGTGAATTTGTGGGTTTTAGATTGTTTTAGCCCTCTGTTTTGTTGAATTAATGAAACATTAAATGGTTTTGTTAAATGTTTTTAAGAGAGAATGGATGGAAGGATGATGTTAAGGATGCAAAGAATAAAAAACTATGGTTGGAAACTTGGAATCGATGAAGGGCAACAGTAAATGAGTTGATGCAAGTAAAGTCGGGCAGGTGTGCTTTTTTTTTTTTTTTTTTTTGGATTTTATGGCCAAGTGTATACCCAGGAAAGCTTTTATTAATCGAGACCAAGTTTATTTATTTTTTGCTGCCAAAGTAGGTTCAGTTTCAGCACTGAGAACAGAATCATGGGAGGCTTATTATGTTTTGCCTCTACCTTGGAATTACAGGTGAAGACTACTTCGAAACTGATTCAGATATTGAGGCTGGCTCTGTTCAGGGTGAAGGGGGGCACGTGATTGTGCATCCCTTAATGAATGAAATTCGTGGGTATTTTGGCTCGAGATTGGACTGTGCGCACATGCCATGTTCTAACGTGGGTCATGGTTTTGAGCTTGGACTCCATACTTCAACCTCCAGTGGGGTGGCTTCATCCCAAATGAGAGCCTGAGACGCTAGGAGTTTTAGAGGACTCCATAATTCAACCTCCATTGTGATTAAGATTCTAGATTTTGAGAGGCAAAATTCTTACGAGAATGGAGTTTTGGAGGGCACAAATTTACAGGTGATATTGTAAAGTTCAGATTTATCTGTACTTGTCAATGCTCCTCCTCGGTTTTTCAACTGATTGCAGCTGATCATCTAAGCTAGTCTCTTAAATGCAATCACTCTTGTCTGGAAGGTCCTCGGTGTTCCAAAAACTTCCAGGACAGTCTTGCAGTATTTGACAAAGGCATCCCAAACTTCAAGGCATCCTTCATCCATTTTACCCGGTTTACAAGCACCTCCAGGTCCAGAATAGCAGCTCCTATCGTATCTGAGCATGTGGAATCCGAACACATACCTCCATCAGTTCTCATCTTCTTCACGGGGGGGTCATTATCATCAATGTCCTTCCCGCCAGCATCTTCCGCCACTTCAGCTGATGCATCTCTAACTTGTGGACTTGATTGACTATCTGAGCACCTAGATTTAGCAGCTCCACCATTTGTTACACCTAACACTATATTTCTTCCTGGTGTACGTGTATCGTTAGATGCAGCAGGGTTCAAAGGCCCTTTTCCCATTAGTTCATATCTACTAGTTGCAATATGGGAAGAAAGCGAAGCATTCATCGCGTAAGATGCTCTAACTGTATCTTCGGGGTCCTTTCTCATTTTATCAGCTGCATGGACAGACAAGTTTGTGGAACTCCCTGCAACCATCATGCTTCCCATGTCAAGCAAGTATAATCCTAAAATCAGGGTCGCTGTGTCAAAAAGTTCCCAAAAAAAGTCATGGAAGTAAAATAAAGACAAAGGCAAACGACAATCACCGAACTAAAGGTCCATATGGTGTCATTTCCTCCTATTTGTTTTTTAAAACAAAAACTGTTTTATGTTTACTGTCTTATAAAAAAATGTTTTTTTAACAAAAAAAAATAAGATAAATGACTTGTACTTAAAGCAAGTCTTCAATATGTCTCTGCGTTTCTAATTACATTTATTATGTCTTTGTATAATAACCAATTCTTCAATGACTTTTCATCCAAAATGGCAAGATTAAATTTTTTATTCCAAGAATATCCTTCGGTTGTATTTCTAATTGAAAAAATATCCTTGAGTTATACAAGGATATAGTAAAAAATCGATGAAAACATAAATAAAAATTACTCAACCATTGAAATCTTAAAGAATAATTTTTTTTTTGAAAAATAAAATTATTTTCCTGTACAAGATAAGGATATTCTTGGAATAAAGATACAATCATTTCAATTTAAATGAAAAAACTTGATAAAATGAAATATGGTAGAATTGGGTGGCACACATCGTATATAATTAATACAATTAGAAATGTACATATATAGTGGATAGTTATCCAATTACATAAGGACAAATTAAATCATCTCCTTAAAAGTATATGAAGGAAAAATTCTTGCACAAACTTAATTGAAGAAATATAATAATATTTTGTAAATTAAAAAAGGTAAAACCTAATTATATTATGTGATTTAATCATGATAATAAAATGGTAGCATCATGGCATCAACATGCATAGCAATGATGGTGGCGGCAACGGTATTATGCTAAAAGTGATGATAATTGACAAGGGTTAAAGAGTAATATCAAACATACAGTGATTGTTACTTTATTGGTAAATAGTGATAATTATAGTTAGTGATAATGATACAATAAGATTGATCGTGATGATATGAATACGATAAATATAATCATAATAAGTTCATGAAAGTTATGAAAATAATGGTGGCAATATTAGTAAAACTAAAAACATAAAACCATTTTTGTTGTTTTTAAAAGCCTAATTTAATTATTAAAATTATTCAAGGGACAAAATAAACATAATAGTGCTACCAAACACAATTGATATTGAAAACAAGTCATTGCTTTAAAAATCATAACGAATATTAGAAGCCGAAATCCAAGAAGAAGAAGCAATAAAATCAGAATAACACCATAACATGTTATGCAATTCTCGTCACCTTTCCACATTCAGTTCATTCATTGACCAAATCTTCCACCTGCCTCCTACTTTCACAATCCTAAAATCTTCTCAAAGTTTTAACAACTATAAACCAGGTCATTCAAATTTGGTATCCTAAAACCAAATATAAAATATCCATCTTAGCAAATAATCACCAATAATATATCGTCATTATCAACTATTTTTTTTTAAGTCAATTTTGGTGATCTTATTAACTTTGGGAGCAGCCTAAAGCCAGCAGATAAAAAGACAGAATAGATTTTGAATGCAATATTAACTTTGGGATCAGCCTAAAGCCAGCAGATAAAAAGACAGTATAGATTTTGAATGCAATATGCATAAAGTTTCTTAAACTTTAAACAACCAAAAATTACCTTGCTTCACAGGTTTGATCAACCGAGCACATGGATGATGATTGTCGATCCCCTGTAACAAACAAGGCATTGAAAAATGAATTAGCCATTTGTAGCATAAAAAAACCAATCTTACACGAAAAGAAGGTATGAAAGAGCATTCCACATATAATAAGATAGAAATTGCACTAGAACCTACGGAAGACATGAAGATAAAGCAAAATGGCTGACAGTAGATCCTGAACATATAATCACTGCAATCATGAATAAAAGCTAGGGAAATCAGAGAATTAGAGTTGAGAATGCCAAAATTATTGAGCATAGATAATTACCACCACGTACAGAAATTGACTCCAACATAAACAGCAAGATCATATATGATTCAAATAACATGAGATCGAACACTACAGCTCAAAAGGGGAAAAATTAATCATGGTCTCCATATAATAAAACTTCAAGATAAACAAAGATAACTAGCTTTTAGTGTTCCAACCTACACAGGTTGGTTGATACCCATTTTCACCATTGATATAAAAAGGAAGCATGAAGTGTACCCATAACAACCACTATCACATTGCAAAGCACAATTTCAAACCGCACACAGAAATTATGGAAAAAGTCAATGAATACTTCCACACTCTGATAAGTAGGAGGGTCATTCTTCAAGAAATAACAGTATTTGAACTATAGGAATCATAATGTTTAGTAATTCCTCAAACAATTCCATAAATGTGATTTGAATGTCTCCCTAAATTTTTATTAATTTTTTCTAAAGAGAAAATAAATGCCATGCAACCTTTTATTGTTGTCTTGTTTTGTTGACTTTATTTCCTATTGTGAGTTCTCCTGCACCTAGGAGCTTCACCATTTCATCACCCATGAGCTTCACCATTTCATCACCCATGAGCTTCACCATTTCAGCCTCAATGTCCCACAAAAGTTAACCAGCAAGAAGATTGCTAATGTTTACCAATCAGTAAAACAAAGTCTTTCTCTTTCTCCTCCAACCCCAAAATAGGGAAATAGGGAATTAGAAAAAAACAATAGAATTTCATAATAAGGGATCTAATTCTGTACTATCTCTGTCAAACATGAACACCCTCATTCATCAGTGATAAGTGATAAAACCAGATTCAATTCCACATTGTGTTCTACAGTTGTCTAACTTTCTGGTTGATGCAATTCAACATCACTTGCTCATGTCATTTTATCACATTCCATCAAAGGGTGAACAACAAGACATACATAAACAGCCCTCAGATCACATAAATGTAAAGGAGCAAATACTACCATGACTAGAAATGCATCAATATTCTTTCTCTCTCACAATATATGTTTACTCATGTAAACTAAGCATTTATTGGTGTTACAGAGGTTTCAGAGTTCCACTGACACAGTCAAATATCTAACCTTTAAAAACAGTTAGCGATAAAATATAGTGCTATTAATAAGAAAATAAAAGAGTACAAGGGATTTACCGAAGGAATCGGCACTGTCCAACCATTGCCTGGAGACCAACTCAAGGATGGGCGGAAATCCTTGGAGGAAGCTTCATAAGACGACCCTTCACCAGCAGGGGGTGGAAACAAATCAATCTACAAGTACAAACATTTTTGCATAGACAAGGAAGTTAGCAAAATACTTTTACAGCAACTTAATAGCAAGTATAAAGCATGATATTAAGAGAAACTCTATAGGAAAACTTCATAGAAGGAGATGTTAGAAGGATTGCAACAAAAAATTCAAGCTGTTTGAGATGTAACTCGTTATGCCCTTATATTTTGTGCAACCCTCTAGCTGTTCATCTCACACTAAATACTCCATAATGAGAATAAGGACAACATGTGGTTCGGAGTACATGATGGAAAGGACATGCACAAGATAGAAAATAAGTTTGATTCATGAAAATGTTGATGAAAACCATTTTTGTCTCTGTACACGGTACAAAAATGAGAAATTTTTATACCTCCTTGCGAGGACAGAGGATAGAGAAAAGGATGGAAAAGATTATGAGGATATTCTAAATCTATTCTCATAACTTCTCAAAATTTCAAGTCATGTCCTACATTTACCGATCTTAATCATTAATTTTGTATGAACCATTTCTAACAATTGGATTTACTTATACATAAAAGGTCAAAAACATAGAGCCAAAAATCACAAAAAACAAGAAAATAGAAATAAGGGAGACGAGTATCGGAGGAAGGAAAAAGAAATATTATGTTTAAGCAATATAGCTATTATTTCCCGCCAATAACACAATCAATGAAAGCCCTCATCACCACAAACATGTAAGTATCAAAATCTCATGATTCCATCTTCAAGTTGAAATGTGTGGATATGAGTTTTTAAAATATAAAAACTTTCAAATCAGATTTTGGGTTGATTTATTATTTAAAAAAGGTTTTTGCGGGTAAATTTTTGTTTAAAAGGAGAAGGAGAGTATTTATAAATTTTTTTGCATGAAAAATATGTGAAATAAGGATTTTATAAGTTCTCGCCAGCCTTTGTCGGAATCCAACATAATCAGTCAAAATCTAGCTTTGTCAAGGTTAAAGACGGGGTGTGACAACACATCATCCATAGGCGTGTTTTTCTTAAGGATCAGGCATGGAGCAAGGCCCACCAAACTACAGCTGAGCCCAACTAAATGCCTGTTTCATTTTTTTCAAAAATATTCTTTTAAAATATATTAAATTTTCCTCCATTGAATTTATCATTTTGATTTCAGTACTAGTATACATACTATAAAATGTTCGGTAAATTTTGTAGAAATTTTCTTAATTTTTTCATTTCTTTTATATTTTTACTTTAAAATTTTATAATTTTTTCAAAGAAATTATATTTTTGTAAAAACATAAAATAATGGATTTTTTTTCCTTTTGAGTGGAGAAACTATAAATATTTAAAGATATTATAATGAAAAGAAATCTCTAAACCGCATACCAAACATAATATGCATAAGAAAAAACATATATGGGCAAAAAAGTCATTTACAGTATTTTGTTCCGTCTCAAAGACAGAAAATTTTTTTGTATCATCCACCATATCAAACACAAATTAGTCTCATCCCTAGCATTCTGTCTCAACTGTCTCATCCCTAGCATTCTGTCTCAACTGTCTCATCCCTAGCATTCCGTCTCCAAACCTAACCCAACCAAATAGATATGAATCATATTAATTCCCTCCAAAAGCTTCTCCAGTCTATCTTTTGATAGCAAGCATTTGTTTCATGTTCTCAGCATAATCAATTGATCCTAGATGGGGAAATAGCAATTAAGAGAAGATATGTAATCACAATATAATGAAGTGCTTCTCAAGAAAAAATTTCATTTGTACATTTTAGTTTGTGAAGCAAGCACTCACATTTTCAAGAAATTTTACATTATTTGGTGCTTGTACAGTCACTTTTTTGTTGCTTGACGTGTAATTTTAAGGCATATGTTGTTTAATTTTTAAGATTTATCATCACGAACCTTGTGCTTCTGAAATCCAAATGGACCTATCATCACGAACTAGATAGAACAATAGAGAACTAAACTAATACTAGCTCAGAAAGATTAGCTCCCAAGTTATATGCAATTCTAATTAGTGGAACAAAAAAGGAAGGTCTCTTGTGAAATAACAAGACAAAGCATAAAATTACAATCCTAGATAAGATCCAATTGACTACAAGGCATTTTCAGCGTGTGAAATATGAAGGCAACATGACATTAAATACAGTAATCAATGTAGTAACAGCAAGAAAACTTGAGGGCGCAACATGACATTAAATACAGTAATCAATGTAGTAACAAGAAGAAAACTTGAGAGCGCAACATGTTCAAATGACCCACAAGTCAAAGTGTCATCAGACCAACTTGTGAATCAAAACCAGATAGAACAAACATGTTACCTTATATTTGTCATTTCCTAATGCTTTAGTTAGTCTTCCAGACCAATAACAAGCATCAGTCCACCAATCTACAAAATCTCCCACCTTCCAAACATCATTCACAACGACTACCAATTCTGAGATGGTCTTGATTTCAGACAATTTGCTTTCAAGATAGACAGAAGGAAAGCAAGGGCGCACCATCAATTGCCTCTCTGTATTCTTGAGTCTAGGCTTTGGATATTGATATAGCTTTGTCCAATTTAGTTCTACATTCATGAACAAAATAATTGTTAAAGCTCGCATAAATTGGAACAGACCAGCAAGAGCTAATCCAACAAGCATATTTATAGCATACGATTCTACAATTACATTGGACATATTTACAGTGATGGCAGACAAATAACATTCTACAATAACTAAGGTTGCTTGCACTTTTATTTTTCTAGTAAAGCATTAGAAAGAGTCACTAGATTTGTTATGATAACAAGTATCATTAATCAATCAGTCAAAATACTGACATGCAAAGTGTACAGGAAGATTATCACAACAGTCTGAGAGCATGCCATAAGAGAGAGATAACTTACTTTCATCTGGAAAGTCGTAATATTGCAATGCATACTGCATCCCAGAATCTCTCCGGGCAATATCTATTATCTGATGGAAAGCACAAAATTTGAAAAGCAGAAATTTGTGAAAAGAAAAAAGTGTTCAAAGTCAAAAAAAAAAAAAACTTACAGAAACAAAATGTAACTCTGAATAGATGCCAGTAGCCTACTCAAGCATTTACTATTACTTCAAAATATTCAATTCTAACATCCTCCTATTAACCACTAAATAATAGGTTCTTAACACACAGTGATGGCAGATAACTGGAAAAAGTTCATCTTAACAAGATTACCCAACTAGAATTGTCATATAATATCTCTGTTGGCTAAGATAATGTGATATTGTTAGATTCTCAGTAGTTATTCTTTGCATGTTGAAAGCATAGAAGAGAAGAATGATCTGATGTGAAAAGCTCTCCATCTTCTTACTTTGCAGCAGAAAGAAAGTAGGGAGCAGTTTGGCTTTTAGAACCTGTCCCACCTAGCTTTGATTACAAGACAGTTTTAAAATCTTCCACATGAAAGATTTAACTTGCATTTATATATCAGGCATTCACAGTTAGTGAAATAATGCTTCCAAGTAGTGAAAGTAGCTCAAACTCTCAAATAAAAGAAGAAAGGAAAATAAAATCAGCAGTTTAACAAATTAACTTTAATTTCCTCAAAAAATTGGAAACATCCAATCTCAAAGTCAAAGAAAAGGTTTTGCCAGGACATCACAAAGCAAATACATCTCATCTAAAAAAAGATGACTAAGAAGATGTCACAATCATGTGTTGCTCTTTCTGTTCCTTGGTGTCAACCAGCAAGAATTTGGTTGCCTTTAAATAACTCAGAAACGTAATCTGTAGCTGCAAACCTTTGTTCATACCTTGCAACGGAACCAAGCACCACGGTAACCTTGTGCAAAAGATCTTGCCTCTGCAAGCTGACCCACTTTAAAAGGAAGGTCATTCTCATCCATGATTGTCCATCAAATTGTATAGCTACAGAAATTGAGATATCTAAGTAAGTGATCATAGACCAAATGAAGGGGTAGAAAAAGTATATCAACAATACATGTACAGAAGCACTTCATTCACGCTTAAAAGGAAAAAGAAAATTATTGCAATCCCCTATTCTTCGTTCATTCTAATTAGAGGTTAAGAAACCCTTGAGTTTGTGACACAAAGCACTTCAGCCATGAGCTGGAATTCTAAAACAGTCTAAAACAAACAAATCCCGACTTATACAGTAAGCAAGGTAGTGGAAACACCCTTCCATTCACTAGAAATCACTGCTCTCCCGGTAGCTAGCAGCCAAGAACAATCTAATCAACAACCCACCACCACGAAGATAAATAAAGATGATTTTCCAAGTTTTTCGAAAGATATTCCCTGAACCCAGTATCATTTAATTGGGACTGACATTTAATCCAATTATTTTTCAGAAAAATATCTAACATTCTGACATTACATGACATCTAGAGACCTATTGACAAGCAATATCCAAACATGATATATGTAGTAAAAAAACTGTCATAAAGTGGAAAGAAAAGAAAAACCTTAATAACCCATTTACTATCAGAAAAAAAATCCTTACAGTCATTAAAGAGGGATGGCCAAGAGAAAAAAGAGAGAAGGATTTACAGCGTAAACATGCATTGCTGTGTTAACAAACTATTATTATTATTAACAAAAAATAATATGTTAAACCTAATAAATCATTGGTTCAGTTCAATTTTAAAAACAAAGCCAGGAAACAACCAAACGAAAGAATGATTTCACGTAAGAATCAAAACTCAAATCCTTTCACTCTCGTTTTCAAGTGTCGAACAGCAAAAAAAATTGAGAAACTAGTAATAATACCAATAAAAAAATCGGGTGCGTACCTGCAATGTAGAAACTTTGCAGTTGCGCGTTGATTAGGGATTCGAAAGAGAGAATGCGATCCAGAAAAGGAGAGGAGGGGGCTCGATGCGATAGATAAAATAAAAGGGCGTCCTAAGAAATAAACTTCACGGGGTATTTGGCAGAAATAGAGAGTTATTGCCTAAAAAATAAAAACGCCAGTTTGCACGCGTTGCTGTTGCGGGGCTTTTTTTTATTTTATTTTTATTAAATTATATGATAATTAACATAAATATTTATAAACACCAGTTAGAATTTTTATATAGAAACTTGTTTTTTTTATTGTAAACATGATTTTTTAAATAAAATATTACCATGGACTATAAAGCAGGTTTAAAAACCATATATATATTTTTATAATTTTTATGTGATTGTATAAAAAAATATAAAAAATAAAAAATTTGATAAAATTATATAAAAATAATAAAATGAATATTTTATTTTAAATAAATTCTCATAAACAATTTTTTTATGTTAGGTTCATGTATGACATTCATAAATAAATTATTAATATTATTATAAACAACTCTCGTTTTATTTATAAGTTATAAACATAATTGGTTATAATATTATTTTAATAATTTTATTTTAAAAAATCATTATAAAATATAAAAATAAAACAATTAACGACTTTCTCACTCAATTCGTAACTTATAGTGATTAAAACATAAAGAAAATAAAATTTTCATGGGTGAAATGTTAACATAAAAAACTACAAGGATCAAAAATGTTAAATATAAAAGTATCAGGGTAACATAATTGTTTATCATAGTTTTTTTTATTTTAAGTTGAATTATAAATAGCACCTAGGGAATGGATATTTAAAATTTAATGAAGAAAATATGAATATCTGAATTTTTAGATGATAAAATATAAATATAAATATAAATATAATAAAAAAAACTTGATTCGTGGACACTGGACACTCGTCACCATCTCTAGATGTGAGACTAGCATTACTGGCCTGGCCCGGAAAGTGATCCACGGATTTGAATTTGTTCGGCGGAGTCAGGGGACGGAGGTTTATGAACGCAATACTTTTTCAAATTTGCTCAATGACATTGTTTTCTAAATATAAAGTGCAATCTGACCCTTAAGCTTACCTGATATTCCACTTTGATCTTTATGTTTAACAATATGTCAACAGCTCAAAATAATTTTTCTCATAATCTTCAATTTTTTTCCTATCTATGAAATTTTGATTTCCTGGACCAGGAAAGAGAAACTGAGATCTTGAATCTGGACAGGAGAACCTTTTTAAGTGATGGAATATAAGCAAAAGGGTCATATTAAAAAAATTAATTGATGGAGGGTCACATTAATAATTAAGCACCGTATGCTTAATAATTAAAATCAGTTCATGTGAAGACTCAAGTTAATAATTAAAATGAGTGGTATTAAAAAACTTTAAAGATTAATGCTCAAAACTTCCTATAGATACCATCAGATCCAGCACCGTATGCTTTGGATTCTATTTTGAGAAGTTGAGATGAAGAATCTAATTGCATGGATTAGTATTTTTGGCACTTCATGAAAAATGAATTTTGAGCTGCACTCCAAGTTTAGAAAGTCCCAAAATAAGATGATAATTCATTAATAGGTGTTTCGCATCTAACGTAACGACAA
>Ga0325403_1004143_pt1 | contig 13437 bp, 5 predicted proteins | sample PopdelMetagenome_19_FD_205665 | JGI IMG/M metagenome (GOLD analysis project Ga0325403, IMG submission 205665) | Populus deltoides microbial communities from Bellville, Georgia, United States - Xylem-PdKOR-R4 | ecosystem: Host-associated > Plants > Phyllosphere > Stem > Wood/Secondary xylem...
GTGGAGAATTTAGCTTTATATTTTTTTTTTTGCTTTTTATTAACAGAAAAGTTAAATCATGTGGCAAAAGCACTGTAACTTTCCTCACAAAACACTGTGGATTGCTACAAATCATTTTATTCAATCTCTAAGTTTTTTATCACCAACACAACTTTTTTTTCCGTCATGAAATATTGGTTTCATCATACCTTTAATTTCTATTACTTATCTAGTGTTGGTTCACAATTAGAACACTATCAAGTACATTTGTTTTATAAGCCCGTGACAGCGCGCGGGCATGCCATCTCGTTAACAAAATAAAAGGCGTTGCTCTTTTACTGTGGGCATGGAGACATTGTGAATGGTGGCAGTATGCTGCGATTTTATCCTTTAAATAAAATTTTGGGTGCCTTTTGAGAGTAATTTTGTCTTTTTCAAACTGATTGTAGGAATTACTTTTCTTTTTTCAATTTTTTTAAAATATCTATTTATTTGCCTCTAAACTTAAAAAAAAATTGAACTTTTGCCAAGGGTATTTATGCCTTTATATTTATTGAAAGATTATAAAATGATTTTTTTGCCTTTACATTAGGAAAAAAATAAGGAAAGAGTTTACAAGCAATTTCATTTTTTCACGTGGGTTTTTTTGTGAATGCTAGAATTACAATGGGTGTTTTGAACTTTTTATTATAATTAATTAATTTTTAAATCATAAAACAGTATGCGCGTGACCCTTAAACATTAGCGTATAAGAGGCGTCCGTGCCTTTTGGGTGACGCGTGCAGAATATCCTCGTTGTCAAATCTATCATTCCACCATATCATTGGAAGCATTGCCTCACCCTCTTCCTCATAGTGCGGGGCGTGGTGGTGGTTGATGGACAGTTTGTCGTTGGTGGTTGTTTTTTCTTGTAACCCATGTCTTTAGCGGATTTGTTGAGGATTGGGCGTCGTGGTTTTTTCATTTGTCATGCTTTCAATTTAATGACATCGGTTACAAGTTTTAAGAGTTGATACAGTTAGGGATTCTTTTTTTCTCATTTTATTTTACGATTTTATCATTCTGCACTATTTTTTTAAAAAAAAAATATTGGTTTTATGGTTATCTTCAATTTCTTTTCTAACAGTTTATCCTAGTCTCATGGCCTAGGCCATGGGTTTTCTAGGCCTTTTTTAATAGAGTTTTTTTTATAAAAATATATATATATATTGTTTTGTATTTGGTAGATAAAAACAGATAATTGGCTCATTTTGCAAGATTAAAATTCTTGATCTATATCCATCTCTCGCTTTTTCCAGTTTCTCTTTTAGTTATTGTTAACAACTTTTTTTTATTTACATTGATGATTATCAATTTGTTTGATTGGATGTTTGGATAAACTTTTCGATTTACACTTTGAATTTTTATGTAAAAAAACATGTTGAAATAGCATATCTTCAATTTCTTTTATAATAGTTTATTTTAGTCTCATGGCCTAGGCCATGGGTTTTCCAGTCCTTTTTTAATAGAGTTTTTTTATAAAAAAAATATATATTGTTTTGTATTTGGTAGACAAAAACAGTAAATGTCTCATATTGCAAGATTAAAATTATTGATCTATATCCATCTCTCACTTTTTCTAGTTTATATTTTAGTTATTATTAACAATTTTTATTTATTTACATTTGTTGTTACTCATTTTTGAGCCCCATGTGCTGAATATGATATGTATCCCTCTTGAACCAAATGCAGGAGTTTAGTTCGTGATTGTTGAAAAATTGACAAAAGCAGAGAAGAAAGAAATGTTTTTCGAACCCTGTTTGAGCTTTTTTTTGCCTTCTTTATCCTCCCTTTTTATTGCCAAAATTGTCATGTTTCTTAGACTGATTAGGAGTCTTCATAATGCTAAATTTGTTTCTTCTTTATCTGGTCTTTAAGGTTTGATAAATCCCTCAGAATTTGCACTAAAAAAACGGATTCTGCTGTTGTCGCAATTTTTTTGTTCCAACTTAGGCTTTGATTTTGATTTGGTTTCGTGTAATATCTGACCATCCCAGCTATATTCTGTCACTCATGACATATTGAAGAATTGACCTATATTTTTATTGGGTCATAGGGCTCACTATTTTTATGGCAGATTCTCAGTCAGATTGAGATGCTCGACATTGTCAGTTTCCTGAATCAGATCAAGAGATCCTTTTGACCAACTAGGTTACGACCAGATTCTGTTCTATAAAATGATTTTATCTCACTTTGGATCCTTCATCAAAGTTGTATTCTTGTATGCATAGATGAATTTGGGCAATCACTTGATTTCGATATCAGAAGCTCAAGATATTCCTATTTGAATATCTAACGTGAAAGTAGAGAATTCTGTCGCGAGAAGGATTCTGACCCAAGTTTTGCACTAAATACTCAACTTCCATCACAATTTAGTTGGTCGTTGTTCTTAAGTCATATTCTTAGTCATATCAGGATGCTTGACATTGTCAGTTTTTAAATTAGATTAGGAGACCTTTTTTGACTAACCAGATTGCTGCCAGATTCTATTCTCTAAAACGATTTTATCTCACTTCGAATCCTTCATCAAAGTTGTAGTCCTGGACGCATAGATGAATTTGGCCTTTTGAATTACTTGAATTCGATATCAGAAGCTCAAGATATTCTTGTTTGAATATCTAATGTGAAAGAAGAGAATCCTATCGCGAGAAGGTTTCCAGCCAAGTTTTGTTGCAATTTTGTTCTTCAAAATTTTTTTATCTCATTTTAAATCCTTTATGGAAGTTTTATTCATGTACGTGCTGATGAATTTGGGCTTTTAAATCGCTTGATTTCGATATCATAACCTCAATATATTCTCGTTTGAACATTTAGTGGAAAAGTAGAGAATCCTACCGCAAAAAGGATTCCAGCCCGAGTTTTTCAGGTCTTGATTCAAGGGACCTAATTTAATGTTTAAAGGATTTATTAGATTAATTAAAGACAAATTTCAAACTTTAGTACCAAAGAAGGATAATATTTGGTATATGTGTGTTCATTATCAAGCAATCAACAATATTATTATAAAGTATCAACATCCAATCCCTAGATTAGATAAAATGTTGGATGAATTGCATCTCTAAAATTAACTTAAAAAGTAGTTATCATCAAATTAGGATGAGAGAAGATGATGAATGAAAAATTGCTTTTAAACTAAATATGATTTATATGAGTACTTAGTCATGCATTTTGAACTTACTAATGCACCTAATACTTTTATAAGATTAATGACTCATTGGTAAGTTTTATCGTAACCTAATTTTTCATCTTCTATTTTTATATATTTTGAAAAAAAAATAGAAAAAGTTAAGAACTGATGATTTTGTCAGATTAATTCAACCAATGGGCATACTGGGTTTAACGCTAACCAGACTTATATGTGATTGGGCATGGTAGTGTGCTACACCCTGTGAACGCTGGGTCTAACACCAACTAAACCTAAAAGCTTTTTAGGCTTGGTAGTGTGTTAAGACCAACAATTAAACTTCACAATCAACCAAGTCCAAGGTAACATAGGTCTGACAAATATGTCAAACCCAATTCAATTAGACTTGGCAGTCAGCTAAGTCCAAAGCACTTCGACGTGATAGTCAGTCAAGTTCAAAGGTGACGTGGGTCTAGCAAACATACTAAACCCAAGAAACTTATACTTGGCGGTCAGCCAAGTCCAAGGTAATATGGGTCTCACAAACATGTCAGATCCAAGACACTTGGACTTGGCATTCCGCCAAGTCCAAAGTAGTTGGACTTAGTAGTCAATCATGCTTAAGGCAATGTGGGTCTGACAAACATGCTAGACCCAAGGCACTTGGACTTGACAGTCTGCAAAGTCCAAGGTAATGTGGGTTTGACAAACATGCCAAACCCAAAACACTTAGACTTGGCTGCCAAGTCCAAAGCAATTACACTTGGCAATCAGTCATTGTGAAACCCTAGAAATTGATAATTTAAAGATGTAGATGATTCAATGGAAACTCTGTAAAACCCCAACAAAAGACTTTACTATGATGAATTGAATAATGATAAATAAAATAGAAATGATGGTAAATTATAAAACCTCAATCAATTTTTATGATGTTAATAAAATTATTGACAATTTAGAACTGGAAATGAGATGGGTTAGTTAAAATAAAATAAAATGAAATAGTATTGAATTATTAGAAAAGAAATTTTAAAGAGAAAGATTTTTCACATGGTATTTTAAAAGTGGACTGAGAGAAGACATTTGGTTGAACGAAAAAGGTACCCAAACTAGACATAAGGGTGTTTTAGTAAATATGGATAGATTTGCTATATAAATAGCAAACTTATGCAGAAAATACCTAGGATGGCTGAAGGAAAGAAAGAGAAAGAGAGAAACCTTGAGAGCAAAAACTCAAACGACCATATCTCTATATTTCACCATTCGATCAATCTGGTTTTTGGATATATTATGCTCTGCACCACCCTATAGCATCTGCCCATAGGGATCTAAAGGATCTAGTTTTTTGTGAGAGATATATCCCTTACAACATTTCAAGGAAAACCTGCCTTCTGGCCACTCACGGTTGCTAATGGTTTTCTTGTTCGTCCATTGTTGGATCCTGCTCAATATTGGATATGTTGGTAATATTAATGAGCTCTTTATTCTAAACAGTGGAGATCGAGATTAGAGAATCCGACAAGAAGTTATTCATTGGTAAACAATATATTATCAAGTTTTTAAGTCAATTTGGTTTTGTTTAGATCTAGGAAGATCTATCCATTAACATTCTCTGATTTTTGATATGTGTTGCATGGCATAATGATGATTAGCTTCACCATTTAGATGTTATTAGTTCTTATTGACTTAGGAGAAACTTTAACCTTACTGAAATGTTTGTTTAAATTAGGTTAGCAAAAATGAAATAAATGGAAAGTGTGGTGGCTTGATTTGTGTTTAACCATCAAAACCATGCTAATTATGATTTAAATTAAAGAATATCCTTGGTGTCTTTCCTTAGGAATGTTCTACTAGATTATTGATAGTTGGAAAAGGGAGATATTGGTTGTTCAATCTATGTATTGGGACTGAACAGTTCGGTCACCCACCTTTCAGCTGAGATTAGGGCACTTAAATGATAAAATTTTAGATTGGGTTCTTCATAAAGGTTGTAGGTATGGATGTTATATTAAAAAAAAAAACTAACCTCGTATAATTTGGAGTTATAGAACTCTAGATATGGACTGAAAATGGAAGAAGGATCGAACTGTCTCATACTGGACAGATTGTGTTGAGTATTATAACGATAATGTCAGGGGTGTTAAGGGCAGAATTGGGCTTTTTATCCTTCAGTAAAGTTACAGAACCATGTCTTACCTTTTTAAGGAGTCAAGCCACACTTAAAACCAAAGTCCATAACTTTACTTAAGAATAAAATGGTAAACAATGTTCTTGAATGAAAACTGATAGGAAGTGTAACGAGGTAGTTGAAGGAAATAATCAGAAAGTGAAATTAGAACATGGTGATGAATTCATGTGAATGAGATTGCAATAGTATAAGAACACGTATTTTGATAAAATTATAAGATGGTACTGATTATATCTCTTGATTCTCAAGCAGAAGAGATGTCTGGAGCAGGGTCGTCATTAGTTGAAAGGACTTGGTCGGTTAAGGAAACAAGTCGGTGCATTACACCTTATCTTTTAAATTTATGTAAACTTATTGATAAGTTTCAGAATTTAATATTTTATTGCTTCGATAAATATTGGAATGAATATGAGTACCTTGTGTACTTTGATGTTTATCAACTAGTTATGATATAATTAAAATGGATATGAGTACCTTACATATATTGATGTGTATCAAACTTGTGATGATATTATTGGAATGAATAAGAGTACCTTGCATACAACGGTATAAATCAATTAATTAGGATAATATTTGAATGAACATATGTACCTTGCATATAATGGTATGGATCAGGTTAGTTAGGATAATTTTTAAATGAACATGAGTACCTTGTATGCATTTTTGTATATCAAATTAATTATGTTAATATTAGAATGGATACAATTACCTTGCATACATTTATAGGTATTGAATTAGCATGATAACTTTGGAATAAACATGATTATCTTACATACCTCTGTATGGATTGGTTGTACATAAGGACTTGGAGATTGGAGGAGGAATGCTAGATAATTGATCACCATAGTATTGATGGCTAATGATACATTATGATGATACTTAACACCATGATGAGGGTGGTTAAGGGTGTAAATTGATACTTGGTACTGTAATGAGGGTGACTAAGGTTATATGAATGATGCTTAATGACGATAGTGTTGGTAACTAAGATAGTGTGTGAATGATACTTGGCAATCGTGATTACAATATATATGATATTAATAAGAAAAATGAAAGGGGATCGGTACAAATGAAAGGTTGAGAAGACATTGATTAGTTATCCGGGTTTGGATCATTAATAGTATCAATGGTGTCACACATGTGCGGTGTCGCGGCAATCATCCACCACTCAGGTGTTGAATGTATAGGTCTATCTGGAAAATATTGGGAAACAAGAAATTCTTGTCCTTTATTAATGGAAAATAGAATGGGAGTCACCACCTAGTATTTTGGTCACTAGGAACCCTAACTGGTCTCAAAGATTGAGTGCGGAGACTGGTTATGTAAAGAAAAGGTATTAGCACCCCAAATACGTCTTACCTAAGATAAACTGCATTATTTTGTTGTCTAATCAAAAACTAAGGTCTTATTATATTTTCTAATTGTCGGTCCATCTAAGGTTCAATAAAAGCGCTCTTCAATAAAGAGATTCTCATCTTTTTAGGTAAAACCTAGCAATTCTAATATCCATAAAAGAATTTAATATCCGGAATACGTATTACGTGTAATGTCGTATCCCAGATACTAAGAGACAAATAAAATATAATTTTTGTTGTTTTTGAAATTTAGGCCAAAATCTCGTGACTTTAATAAACTAGTTATTAAAGTCAAAATGCATGCCAAAACATATTTTTGAAGTTTTCTTTGTTGTATGAAAACACGATATGATTTTTTTTCTTTGTAGCTTTGAGAGACATGGTCGTATGCACAAAAAACAATTTTTTTAACAATTTTTTTCAAAGTTGACGAAAACAGGGTATTTTATATTTTTTGACATAAAATACAGAACAATATTAAACAAAATAGCGTAAAAAAATACGGGGATATCACAAAATTTTAAAAATATTTTTTTTTTGTACTGGGCCGAACCCGGCCCACAATTGTTAGGTTGGACCGGCCTCAGCCCAAGATCCATGAGCCCAGCCCACATCAGGTGGTTGCTGTGCATGAGCACAGCAACCAGCTTCACCTCGCCTATAAAGACGTGCACCGTGCACGTCCTGCATGGCAAGGGAAGAAACGAAAGCAAGATAAAAAGGGGCAGAGTTTTTACCTTGAGAAGTGAAATGCAACCTCAGTCGTCAGTGATGGCCATCGGTGGCGGTGGTTCCAGGCGGGGGCGGCGGTGGTGGCACCTCCTCCTTTGTTTTTTTTTTCTTCCTTTTTCTCTGTTTTTCTTCTCGTTTTTTTACTTTTCCTTCTCTCTTCCCCTCTCTGTTTTTTTTCTTTCTCCTCTCTCTCCTCTGTTCTCCCTCTTCTGCCTTTTTTCCTCCTTTTTTTTTCTCTCCCCCCTTTTTCCTCTTCACTGCCTCTGTATTTATAGGCATAGAAGGGCGGTGAAATGGCCTGCCTCTGTCCGGTCAGGGGACAAGGCAGGGCGATTGGGGCGGCCTCTATGTAGCCGCCCAAACCGCCCAAGGGGTATGTCCCCTCCATTCTTCCACCACGTGGCAAGCAAGTGGGGATGTTGTGTCGGCATCTCTTTGAGGTTTAGGAGAGAGAGGGAGAGGAGAAAAGCATGGGAGAAAGTATTTGTCTTCCCCTACCTTGCGTCTTTTTTCTTTTAATGAATAGTGGACCAAACGGTGCCATTTTGGACAAAACACGTCGTCTCATTTAAAAGGAAAAGGCGGCAAAATCTTGTCAAAGTCTAAATCAGTCTTCAATTTGAAATTTGTTTAATCAAGTCCTAAATTGCAATTTTGATTTTAAAAATCAATTCAATTGCATCCCAGCCAAATTCAATCATCGGCCCTGAAGTTGGCCGCCTTTTTCACTTTAGTCCTTAGGCTTTGATTTTTGCAATTTGACCCAAAATTGATCAATAAACTTCTAATTTCTTCAATTTGGCCCTTGATTCGGTTTAATTACAACACCTCTATTTACACACGTTTTTCATTTTGGTATTTGGTTTTGGATTTCTTTAATTAAGTCTCTAATTGGTCATCAAACTTTAATATTTTATGTAATTAAGCTCCTGATTTGACCAAATCAACTCTCAAAAATCATAATTTGACCCGGAACTTTAATTTCTTCCAATTAAAGCACAAATTGACTTTAAAATCATTTTTTCTTGTAATCAAACCCTTCATAAATCCAATTAAACCTTCAATAAAATTTAATTGAGTCCATAAACATCTGATTTTGGACTTTTCTTCCTCAAATCAAATTTTCTTCATCAACAGGGCTCTTATCGATCAACGATATACCGTCAAATTTTAATCTTTGTATTTTTAAACCTCCTCTACCAATTTTTGATCATTTTCTGAGCGTTCTGACATCCTCTTTTCACTGTTATATTTTTTGATAATATTTTTTATTTTTTTGAAGAGAGAAAAAAATATGAATTGGGGAATTACCCAAAAATGAGTTATGACAAATAAGATTCCATTGGTACCAGAATTTCATATGACATTGATTAGTTATCCGGGTTTGGATAGCTAATGGTATCAATAGGGTTTCATTAGTACCGACATTTCTTAAATTGATCAGTCGATCTTAAGTAATTAGGTGACTAATAATGTTAGTAAAGATTTCTAATATCAGCATAGTTACTCCTGGTTGAGAGAAAAAGATAAGTTGATTAACTATTCTGGGTTGAGAATAGTTAATGATATCAATAGGTCATATTGGTATAGGCAACCATTTCGAGTGTGATTAACTACTTCAGGTAAGGAGACCAATGATGTCAAGGGTTCTTGACATTAGCAATTTTGATGGTAAACCAGATATGGATAAGAATTGATTAACTATTTCAGAGTAGGAATAGTTAATTATATCAATCGATTGTATTGATATCGATACTTGGATATAATTGATTAATCTAACATGATATTGGGAGACTAATGATGCTAATGAGATTCATTAATATCGGCAATCACCTTTTGGAAAATGGAAGAGAAAGTATTGATTAGTTATTTCGAAAGAATGAGATAAGCCAATGATACTAAAAGAGAAATATCTCGGTATCAAGTGAGAATTGATTCATAAGGAGATGATGTTCGAAAACATTGAGTTATGTAAAGATTTCCAAGATGAAATTATTCTAATTGGATAGGATATTAGATGAATATTGGTAAAGATGGAAAATATATGTTGTAAAAGAGGTTTATCCTAATTTTATATATCAAAATAAATTCCATGGAAATTATTACCTGTCATTGTTATTATTTGTTATCACCTTTTTATATTTATATGTATATGTTAATTTTTATTTTCATGTTCATCAGGGTCGCATCAGGAGTGATCTTAGTTTAGTTACCTTTTGCTTTCAACCATGTAATTATTTGTAAATTAAGAGACTTATTTCCTAAAACTTGAAATGTAATATTAAGTACCTATTTAACCATGCATGTTTATAGTTGAAATCGAATCTTTCACTTGAATTATATTATATGATGTTATTATGTAAGATATAGTTTATATGATGATATTATGTAACAATTAAATTATACATTGTTATTTTGTGAACTTGAATTGTATGATGTTATTGAATAAGATGTGTTGTGTTGATGATGATGATGAGTTGGGTTAAGATCCATGATGATTGGATTGGGTTGTGAAATGAAATTGAAAGTGTAATATGATTTTGTCAATAACTTGAGACCTCCCAATATTGGGGAAACTACATCAAAATTTTAGTAGAAATTTCGGTGGAACTTGTATAAAAAAAACAATTTACTGAAAATTTCCAATGTATCATGAAAAAATGATATAGAAAATCGAGGTTGTTACAACCATGCCCAAGGTAATGTAGGTCTGGCAAACATGCTAGACCCAAGGCAGTTGGACTTGGCAGTCAGCTATGTCCAAGATAACGTGAGTCTAGATATACGAGACCCAAGGCACTTAGACTTGGTAATCCGCTAAATCTGATGCACTTGTACTTGGTAGTCAGCCAAGTCCAAGATAATGTGGGTCTAATAAAGATGTTAGACCTAAGACATTAGGACTTGGCAGTTAGCCAAGTCCAAGGTAACGATTATCCTCCCTTGGCATATCCATGGAAATGGCCATCCTCCCTTGGGTCTAACCTCAGAGAAGAACTCAATTTCTATAGGCTTAGATATATTTAATATCTTAAACTCTAATCTCCTTACATATTTTTAGGTGTATAAAAGTCCTCCAAGGACCCATCATATTCCCATCAAATATTAATACATATGTAAGAGATATTTATCCATTATTAAATTTTATCAGAGTAATTACATTGTAGGCCCTTCTCTTTATAAAAGGACAAGACTCGTGGGTTATAAATACACCATGAGACCTTTAGAACAAAGGTTCACAATCTTCATTCTCTATTTCATATATATTTTCAGAGCATCTCTCTTTAGAATATTCTTGTATTTTCTCTCTCTAAAAAATACTAATTTAACCATAGAAGAGTCCCCACCTCCACCAAAGAAAATCTTTTGCAGGTACTAGCCACGAGTAGCTATCAACTACCTTAGCTAGAGAGAAGAGAGAAGATTGCTAAAACCAATTGATTAATCGATTGTCCAACCCGGGAGCTTTATTCCTAGGCTAGTTGGATTTTTGAGACATCATCAGTGGCGCCGTCTGTAAGAAACTAATAAAAAAGGCATCTTTTTCTTGCCAAAAACTTGTTTTTGGCATTTTCAAGGCATTTCATAGCACACAACCAATGCCCATTTGGGCTAAGACGCGAGACAAATTAACTTGTTGTCACAGACACTCCTTCCCAGCAAGAGATTCTACAACTCAATAGTCAGTGTAACTCCTCACCCAGGTTGTGTTGACAACCCAAGAGAAAAATCAAACCTTGCCACCCCTGCAAATCTTAACACTCCTAACAACAAACAATACCTTAGCTCCAGGTCCACCAGCTACACCAAGAGCTCGTAGATGATTACACTATTTAGAGGAGACTAAACAAAATAACATTCATGAAAGTTCCTCAAGGGATCACTCCTACCATTATCATACCCTTGCATAGAGTAAATACTTTGAACGTACTCCACTAGTTATTATGGGATGGACACCGATCACCGTAACCATCATTCTACGTCAAACCTTCCAGGCCTAAGAGCCCAAAAGACAAAAAGCTAAGAGACAGTTTGTACATAAGCACGCCCAAAGGAATGAACATACCCATGAGATGTTTATAATCCCCATCAGTGGAGGGTTTCTCCCTTGTCTAAATACATATTGAACACTCAAATCCCTGAGGACTATTTGAGTTTGGACAACTATGATGGCTTGACCGACCTAAGGGAATATGTGCAAAATATACCTGGTAACTTGGATTTAATCATCTAAGACCATGACTCAATATGCAAGATATTCCCCACTCCCTTCAAAGGATTTACACGTGCTTGGTATAACAACCTGGAACCAAACTTTATTGAAGGTTTCAGTGACCTATGTGCTAAACTAGTTACATGTTTTAGCACCAACATACCCCACAAAAAAACCTCTATAAAGCTTTTCAGTTGGGCCCAACAAGAGGGTGAGTCTACATGGGTATATTTGAGGAGATTCAACGTGAAAATGCTCAAAGTGGAAGAATTGATTGAGCCAGTAGCTTTAGAAGCCTTAATAAAAGGAGTAAGGGAACATGTCCTTTGGAGAAAACTTTATATTTTACCAGATAAAAGCTTGTCCAAAGTAAAGCAATTCATGGAAAATCATATACGGTTTGAAAAGGCCAATTTACTTTAAAATGGACCTCTTTGTTTTTACAAGGACAACCAACATCAATGATTTTCCAAGTGAAGTAATCAGGGTACCCGAAGCCAACATCTTAGTGTGACCTCTATGATGTGTTTTCTTCTAAGAGCCTCTCCTATACCTATCATTCAAATCACCTCAGGATGTATAATCCTTGATAAGAATGTAAATTTCTTAAATATAAATGCTTATTTAAAATGACTTTTTATTTTCTCTAGGTGATCCCTAAGGGTGGTGGCCCCATCAATCTCCAAGGGATGAACATGGTCTCCCTAGTGTTATATGCACCACTCTTCAAAGGATGAATGTGGTTGTCACAACCTATTTTTGGGTTATTCCTTAAAAATTTTACCTTTTTCTTTTCAAAATAAAAATAAAATAATAATAGCAAGGAGATCAGCGACGTGGAAAAAGCTGGCTAAGAAAGGATTTCAAATGTAAAAAAATCAAGCTACAATTTTGGATAGAATCGAGAGTATAATTGTACCCCATTATACCCAAAACTAAAGAGACAATACATATTCAAGGTCAAATTAAATCATTATTGAACAAATCTGCATAAAAATTAAGCCTAAGAACATAATTAGATTTTTAATAGGCCAATTTGATTTAATCATAGGCCAAATTAAAATTTAATTATGTTTAAGAATTAATTTGGGTCCAGTTGAAGGATTTAATTAGGTGTAAGGACTTAATTATACTTTAAATGGGTCGATTAATTTTATCAGGGGCTTAATTGGTGAAAAGTTAAGTTTGAGAGCTCAATTTGGACTTAATTGAGAAGAATAGAATTTTAGGAGAACAAAGTTAATTTTTACAAAGTTAATTGGTTCAACTCAGTGGTAAAATCACAAGAAAATAAAAGTTTTAGGTCAATTAGGGGTTAGATTGAAGAAATTCATAGTCAATGATCATTTTGCAAAAAGCACCGAACTATGTGTTTTCAATTGATTGAAATCAAAGGTGAAATTAAAAAAAATTGAAAGTTTAATGGTCAGTTAAGGGTAAATTGCATAAATCTAATACCAATGACTAATGTGAAAAAAAGGCTAAAATTTGGGGTTGATATTAAAGTTCGGCAAGGGCAAAATTGCATAAAATTGGAAGTTTAAGATCAATTCGGGGTGAAATTAAAAGAAATTAAAAGCTTGAGGACCAAATTGAACTTTAACCAAATCCCTAAATTAAAACCTTAAAAGCCAAAACAATGTCATTTCATTTAAATGAAACGATGCGTTCTGACCAAAATGGTGTTGTTTTTTACTCAAAGGTAAAAAAAAAAAAGACAGACTAGACAACGCGTCGTTTGGTACTGTTCATCTTCTTCATTAATTTTTCACCTGAAAGTTGATCGAGTGACCCCCTTTTCAAGGCATTT
>Ga0325403_1004145_pt1 | contig 13436 bp, 16 predicted proteins | sample PopdelMetagenome_19_FD_205665 | JGI IMG/M metagenome (GOLD analysis project Ga0325403, IMG submission 205665) | Populus deltoides microbial communities from Bellville, Georgia, United States - Xylem-PdKOR-R4 | ecosystem: Host-associated > Plants > Phyllosphere > Stem > Wood/Secondary xylem...
TTTTTTTTATTTTTTTATTTTTTTGGGCTGGGCTGGGCCCAGCTCAGCCCACATGGACTGGGCTAGACCCAGCCCAGCCCAGCCCAGCCGGTCACTGGCCTAAGCCAGTGACCAGGCTGGGCTGAGCAACACGCGTGCGCTAACGCACGCATGTTGCTTCAGTGTGCAAGTGAATTAAAATTCACTTGCACAGAGCCAATGCTAATTAAATTAACAAAGAAGCAAAAGTTTGCTTACCTGGTGCTGGAGACCGAGGACGCTTACAGTGCTGATGGATCCTCGCTCGCTGCTTCCCTTTGTCTTCGTTCTGCGCTCACCTGCCTATATGTTCCTTTTGTTTTCTCAGCAACTTTGAAGCTGAGAAGGTGATGAAGAGGCCGACCTGCTTTGAATTGGTTTTGATTCCTCCTCTGTGTTTTTTTGTTTCTGTCTTCGGGTTCTTCCTTTTTCTTTGGTTTGCAGGCGGCGATTGAAGACGATGATATTAGTGTTGGTTTTCTGGGTTTACTGCTTGTATTGGTCTCTGTTTTATGGGTTTCTGTCCTCTGTCTCTCCCAGTTTTTCTTTCGTTCGTAGTCTCACCGTCTCTCTGTTTTGCCTTCTTCCTCCCCGTGAGGTCGCCATTGTTCAGCCTTTATAGAGCCAGCCACAACCTCGGTGGTGGTAACAGTTGCCCCCCACCCTAAATGCTTCGTAACCGACGCCTTCAATGAAGAAAACATCCGTGTTAGCTGCCAACGGACGAAACATCTCTGCCTTTAATGGCAGAGCCGTTGTAGAGTAAAGAGACGGTGAACAGTCGTTGCAAAATGACCCTGTTTTGCTGGCTGCAAATTTGGTCCTTGTAATTTCTTTTAATTTTGCAATCAAACCCCTGGTTAAAATATAATTGGATCCTTACATTTCTGCGTCATTTTCAAGTTGGTCCTGGATTTTATTTTTTGCAATTTAGACCCCAATTAAACCCCAAACTTTGATATTTCTTCGATTAAGTCCCTAATTGGATTAATTAAATTAATTTTCAAGCTTAATTAAGTCTCCAAACTTAATAATTCTCCAATTAAACCCTTGATTGGATTAATTAAATTAATTTTCAAGCTTAATTAAGTCTCAAAACTTATCAATTCTCCAATTAAACCCTTAATTAGATTAATTAAATTAATTTCAAACTCAATCAAAACTTATCAATTCTCCAATTAAACCCTTAATTGGATTAATTAAATTAATTTCAAACTCAATTAAATCTCAAAACTTATCAATCATGTTGTCTTTAACCCAAAATTTAATTCATTTTTCATTTATTTCATTTTACTTGTTTTTTTCATCATTATCATCATTTGTTTATCCTTTTCAGTAAATAAAATAATAATAATAATAATTAAAATAAAATGGTCAAAAATTGGGTTATGACAAGTCTCATTATAATGGGTGACCTATCCATTTATGAAAGATATGAAGATTTTTTTTCCAGGTTGGTCTAATTCTCATGGGCGACCTGCCTAGGTGAAAAAATCAAAGAATCTCATTGTGATGAGTGACCTTCTCAATTGATGAAAGATATGAATATTTTTTTTCATATTGGTCTAATTCTCATGGACTACCTGCTGAAGTGTAAAACTTGAAGGGTGTCATCATGATGAGTGACCTTTTTAGTTGAAAAATACAAAGATTTTTTGGGTGACCTAATTCTCATGGGTGGCCTGTCTAAGTCAAAAATTTCTCAAAAGTGAAAATTTTTCAAAAGCACTTTCAATTCTTGGTCATTTCGAGGTGGCCTTCCTTTTGATGGATCCCATCAGGGATTTCTCTTGTGAATTTTTGCGAAATATATTCGTTCAATGTTTTAGAGTTAGATGATATAGATGCATCTTTACCTGATTTGAAATATAAGCCCCCATTTCTTCTCAATCTCCTTGTAACTTGATTCATGAGGTCTTGCCATTTCTATTTTAAGTCCTCTTTGTTATTTGGTTTCTAGCCCACTCGAGTTAGCCCATGTAAGTCTTTTTTCATAATGTTTTTAATTTTACATAGCTCAGCCTTTATGGTGCCCATTGTGACCCATTTACTTGCTGGAAATGCTTTGTCTCGTTGATCAATTTGAGAATATCCTTTATTACTTCCTTGTCTCACTATTAAAAACTTTCAGTGTTACTTGTTGAAAGGATCAAACTGCCTTTTGTAAATAAAAATGCCCCCTTGTCTCATTGTAGGAAATGTTCTTTTTTTTTTTTTACAGTTATCTTGAAGGGATCAATTCACCTTTTAACTACAATATTACCCCCTCGTAATGGTCATTGCCCCTAGGTGCGCTCTGTTAGTGACTCAGACAAATAATGGTTTTGAGTATACCTTCTCTCACGTCTCTCCTTTTTTTGGTTTTGGTGAAGAAATATTTGTCTAGAATAAATCTTGAAATCTTGATCTTGCATTTTGGAAACAAAAAATATTTTTTATGTGAGTTTAAAACAATTTGCTTTTGTAATCTTGCAACTCCCTAGTTATTTTTTTTCTTGGAAAGGAGATGATTTGTTCTTGTGTCGGTGAAATTGCCATTCGTGAAGGTACATCATGAGGTGACCTTCTGCTTTTGTGGGTTCCAAAACGAAGGGCTCGAGAAAAAGCTCAAGGTTTTTTTTGAGAAAAAATTGTCTTTTTTTGAACACTTATTTTATCAGTATGAATAATAATAATGAGTATCTTGTTCTTGATGTTATGACTCTTGTGAAAATGTACTATTTGTATTTTGAGAGCATAGTTTATTGTTCCAGGTTGCTTGCTTGATTACAAAAGACTTCTACAAGCACATAACATAGGCTGTGGTTTTTGGTTATGAAAGAAAATTATTCATAAGGCTCAACGAGTGTTTCAAGGTTTCAAAGACCAAGGATCCCTATCAGCAGTTCGACTCTTTGTGTCCTTCATCTTTTTTTTTGCCCTTCTTTTTTGATTTGCCCTTTTTCATTATTTTGGTCGGGGTATGCTCATTTTGTTTTGGCTATCACTTTTTCTTATGATTTGGGCATGCCCCCTAGCATTTGGGTTTCTTGGGCTTTTCTGCCTTTTTGGCTTTCTCATGGTTTTTTCATCATTTTTTATCATTGACATTTTCAGTTGCTCTTAGTGTGGGGTGTGATCTTAATCAGGATTTTTCATGAAAGAAAATTTATTTAGGCTTAAAAAGGGATCACAAGGGATATATTCATTTTAGAATGTGAAAAGGATAATAAAAATGACCTTTCCTCATTTCAAGTGCAAACAGTTAAGATCAATAAACTTTGATCTCGTCTAGTGTAATGGTTTGGACTTTGCAAAAAGATGCATTTCATGAGTCTATGAATAATGAATCCACTACATACCATTATGTGTACATATAAAACATTGGGCTCAAGAGTCATGGTGTGAGGGTGACTACTCATTTTTCTATCCATATACTTTTGTTTAGAATTTAGTTACCCCAATGAAGGAGTTGTTTAATTCATTTGTCGTTCTACAAGTACAATTTCAAAATAAACATTAATTCAATTTTGAAATAAAAAAACAAGTTCAATTTTTCAAAATTCCATTGGGGGAAAAGATTTTGATAAGAGAAATGAATTGAGTCTACGAGATCATGCAAGACTGCAAATGTGTATTTGTGAATAATGTTTGGTTGTAAATCAACAAAAGAGACACAATTGAAAGACAAACTCATTATTTCATTGAAACTTTAGAAAAGAGGTTCAACAACAAAGACCTAATGACAACATCTAGAGCTATTATCACTAATAATGTAATACAAAAGGCCTAAACACTTAGCAATCATTGATTGGAATTTTCTAGAATATTCCAATTGTTTCTCTCCTATAAACTCCTAGATAGTGATATCTTTCTATTAGTCAGTGGGGTTATATATGGGTAATTCTTGGCCTAATGACATTATTGCTTCATCTTCAGGATGATTGATCTCTAGGTGTCTTTGTTTTGGTAATTCTTTCTCTTGCCTTTGTAACCACATTCGATATTTTGAACCTCAGTTTCTTTTCTTTTTCCAATCAAATGTTTCTCCTTAGTTGAGTCAGCAATCTTTCCTAACCAGATGGCTTGTTCAATCCTCTCAACTATAGCAACCAGGTCAGCAAAATATCATGCAAAGGTTCTAACCAGGTATTCAAAGTACGGAGCCTTGAAAGTGTTGAAAAATAAATTGATCACCTTTTTTTTCTAATAAAGAAAGATTAATCTGTACAACTGCCCCATATCACCTTTGGGTGTATTCCTTTATGGACTCCTTGTTGTCCTTTTCCATAGCTTGCAAGCTTGACCTATCAGGGCCTACATCCATATTGAACTTATATTGCTTAATGAAGGCATCAACAAAATCATTCTATTTTTTCACCTTGGTATTATCCAACCACATATACCAAATGAAGGCAGCGCCACTCAAGCTATCTTGAAAGAAGTGAATTAACAGTTTCTCATCATAAACCACCTCAACCATTTTGTTGCAGTATGATTTGAGATGAGTTATAAGGCATTGAGTTCTAGTGTATTTGACAAATTTTGGCACTCTAAACTTTTAGGAATGACCATGTTGGGCACCAAGCACATCTCAACAACCTTTATAGGATCATATAAGTTAGTTCCCTTAAATGCCCTCATTTTTTTTTCTAGGGCAACTAATTTTTCCAGGCCATCTTCTTTTACCATCTTTTCATTTTGAGATTCCTTTACTGTAAAGTCAATGGTAGACGACATTCTTATGGGATATGTTGGTTGAGCAAATTCATAATATATAGCTTGTTGAGATTCAAATGACACTTTATTTGCCCCCAGATTTTGTGGATTTGTGAGCATAGGTTCAGGTTGAGCTGTAAATTTTGCTTCTTTGGATTTAGATCTCAAAGCCTATTCGAGTAGATTAATAAGCCTTGTGACTTCTTCTCTAAGACTTTCTAACTCTTTTAGGTGTTGGGCTTCCAACTGTGCTCTTTCTTCATTTTCCATTTGTCTTTTTACGGTCGCGTGTTATAGGTGTGTTTCAATAAAGAACTTATAATTCAACCTGTTGAATGAAAATTATACAATCATACACAAGTGATGATGCTATCAAGAAAGAAAATGTCGATTCAATGTGGACTTGCCCTTCATAGGGTGACAACGGTTGTTATTCATGGATTTTAAGAACCTAATGTCACCATCATGCCAATAAGGGGATCCTTGTCCAGTTTTTTCTAAGTTTGAGCTTTTGATAAGCTTTTCGGCTTTCAATTCAAATTAGTTCGCTTTTATCAGCTATAATAACTCAGACTCTTATATCCTATGTGATGACCATTTGCTACATGATGTCTTGGAATTCAAGATGGAACATGTTGGGCTTGCCATTGTGAGATTACACATGGTACAACCTAGTAGATAGGTTTTAGTCATTTAAGTGCATTAAGGGAGAGGTTACTATCTAGTCTTAAAGGGTCTTTCACATGCTCAGTGATCATCCTCGAATGATCTATATGAGGCTTACAAGTAGTGTGAAGATAAAGACCTTGAGTAATATCAGATCAGTATACCAACCACTATCAATTAAGCAATCAAATGAGAGTTGGATAGTTTCACGAGTTTTTCCCAGACTAAAACCATTGGGGTACCATTACTTCTCCACTATCTTAAATTTTAAAGTGTGTGCTTTTTAAAGTGATGCATGACAATAGTGATGCATACTAAAAAACAGCACAACAAACAAGATAATAATAATAAGACAAAAAAAAACTTAGTCCTGAAGTCCCCAACGAAGTCGCCATTCTATTGCACCTGACATTGCGATGACCTTTAAAAATTCACAATGATCGAAAGAACATATATCTGGCATCTTGTTCTTGGGGGTAAAAGGTCTAATTCAAGGAGTTGCTGCCTAGTATTATAGTCTCTAGGAACCCTAATTGGTCAACAAAGATTTTATAGTACCGGATTGGTTACGCAAAAGAAAAGATATTATCACCCATTAAGCGTCTTACCTGAGGTAGGTTGCATTGGTGGTTTTGTCTTAAATTGTTAAGGGTTTGTTTTATTTTGTTTTTGATGGTCTGCTTATAATATTCCTGAATCTGGCGCTAATGAATATTCGACTACGGATACTTCCAACTTTGGCGTTGGTAAAGATTACGTAACCAAAAAGTACGGTATTCCAACTCTTGCGCTAGTGAATAAATTAGTAAAATTTGAATGGAAAGCGAAGAATACATATATTTTTTTTATTTTTTTAAAGAAAAAAAAGGGGACATGTGTATATCGCATACCCGATTCTCATTTTACAGTAAAAATTCACAAATCAAATATATAACGAAATCATTAAAAAAAGGCGGCGAACTATGAGGACCCAATTGATTGAAATCAAGGATGAAATTGAAGAGAATTGAAAGTTTAATAGTCAATTGAGGGTCAAATCACATAAATCCAAAACCAATGACCAAAATGAAAAAGTTATTGAAATTCAGGGCTACCATTGAAGTTCGTCAAGGGCAAAATTGAACAAAATTAAAAATTAGAAGCTAATCAGGGGTGTAATTGAGAGAAATCATAAATTAAAGGACTAAAATGAACTTTACCAAAATAAAGCCGTTTTGAGTTAACTGTTCATCTTCTTCTTTAGATTTTCACTGAAAAGCTACTCGAGTGACCTCCTTCCCAAGACATTTAATGCTTCATCTCTCCACCAAATTTGAGAAAACTTGCATACAAACGGCGACCTAACACCTAACTACACGCTAATATGATCCTTTCTAGTTGATTGACACCACAATGGCTATCAAACTAACCCAACCAGCCTTTATCTGCAGCAAATCTAATAGCTTATGATAACCACTTTGAACCAACGGTTGAGATCCTTCAGGGTCGAATCAAGGGCCAAGATTTGGCACTTGTAATGACAAAACATCTCTCTTTCACCTCCTATAAATAGGGGTGGTTTCATAGCTTGAAGGTGGAGAATATTGGGTCCAAAGTCAATAAAAAACCAGCATATATTCTCTTTCTCTCTCTACCACTGCCACCAACATCTGCCAAAGACAACCATCAACATACCAGCTCCTCCACCTAGCACCACCATGGTCTAACGACAGAAACCACCATCGCAGCCACCACGAGCTTCCCCTCTCCTTTGTAAGCTTATGCTTCCTCCTCATCCAGCAATTAATGCCGGTCAACATCCACTCCACCAGTTCCACGACCAGGTCCCCAACAACACTCCCCATGCCAGGTAGTCCCCTCCTCTCTTCTCCTCATTCTTCTTCGTTTCGCCCCGTCATCATCCTCCCGCATACAGAATAATAATTCGTTCTCCTTATAGGGGGAGATAATTAACTCTTGAATTTACGTTGGACTAGTGTTAGCCCAATCCAAATGGTTAGGCCGGTCCGACCAAAAAAAAAAGACCAAATTCGTTAGGCCAATATCGACCTAATTGGCCGGGCCGGGCCCAACCCAATATAATAATATATAATATTTTTTTTAAAAAATCAATTTGTTTTTCAAAAGTCTTTAAAAAAAACATTTATGATTTTCTCGCATGTTTTGCACTAATTTTGATTAATATCAGGCTATATATTTACACTGTAAGATATAGATCCGTTATTAAAATAGTGGGTTTTCTCCAATATGTTCCTAACAAAAAAAATTATAAAATTCAAGAAAAAATCTCAAAAACTTTAAAATTATTTTTTGCTTAAAAAATATTTAGTTTTTATACATACAGTCAAATCCTAAAAGTTTTCCAAATCATGTTTTCATAAAAAAACAAAAATTGCATCTTTCTCATATTTTGTAAATGCAAAAAAAATATATATCATAACTAGTTTCTGATTATCCATTAGGATTTGACTAAAGTATCAAAAACCCTTCACCAATCATTTTGCTCATTTTATATTAGGGTTTAGATATAAACTTTAATATTTAGGGGTGTAAAACTACATAATAGAGTACACCCTCAAGTATTAAAGATATAAAGTGCAAAATAAATGTGATGCTAACATTTAAGCTTTAGAATGGTTTGGACTTAGCCCAATAAGGTAAATACTCTCTCACAAAGGGAGATCTGCCTTAGACCTTAGAAAAGCCCAACAAATAGAAACTTGATCTAGAAAAACTATCAAACAACAATGCAGCTTATCTTAGGTAGGGGACATTAGGAGTGATGTGTCTTCTCCTTACATAACCAGTCTCTTACCCAGACTCTCGCAGACCATAGGTCTCCTAATAACCATAATACGAGGTAGCAAATCCTGAACCTTATAATAATAATAATTTTATGATTAAACTCAAAACCCTTTCTTTTCCCAACACCACCTCTCAGCGCGTTGTTCGACATTGCCCCACAATAGGATGATGACTCCATCGAGAAACACCTTGTTTGGTTGGACTAAACTTTGTTTGTTTGATTGTTTGCCTATTTGTTTTCGTCCTTTTAATTTTAGCTTGTATTTTTACTGCTTTAGCATGTATTTTTACTTCCTATTCATTTATAGATACATCTGGTATAGAATAATGCCCTCATGCATTTTGATTTCGCAAATAAACCTAAATCTAGGTTAGGTGGGGAGTAGCGGTCTACCTCATAACTCTTAGTCGGGGTTCAGATTCGTGAAACATCTAACTATGAACCGAGTATTTACTCGGCAATAGCGGTCATATCATGCCCCAACCATTCCTTGTAAATTCATATACTGCCTTCATGTAAGGTAGTAACTAAGCAATTCATAGATCTTTTGAGACAAGGTAGAGAGCTTACCCTCATGTAATGGTCTAGAACCTTTCCTTAGGGTACGAACTCCCTAGTAATTCATTTTGCATCAAGACAAATCTTATCAATAATCCTGAACTCTGAAGGATTTTCTGAGAAGAGTATGAGATGACCAGACTTTGGGTTTTCGCCATCCAAACCTAATGTGCATATACATACAATTGCATCCATACACATACAGCCATTCATTGTAAATAACATACATAAATGCATCAGGTTGAAATATAGGTCCCTAAAAAGTCTACAACACCCGACTTCGACTGAGAAATATGGAAGATGAAGAGCGTGCTCATTGTGATACTCATTTCTAAGAAGAGTTTGAGTCTATAAAAGTTAGCATGGCTCGCCTCAATAGCTTACTCGAGTAAATATTTAGAAATGCCTCTAGTAAAGGTCTTTCTAACCAACCCGTCACCTTTGTTCAGACCCTAACAACAGCTCAGCTCGAAGAAAAAATGGGCAAACATGGATAAGAGCCTCAACACAATCCAGTATTTGTGTAGTCAGCAACACCGACACCAGCCCCTGTAGTTATAAATGCATTTTTTAATGAGCCCCGTAAGACCAAGTCATCTGATGATATTGATCAAGATAAAATGACAACATTAGAGGCCAGAATCAAGGCTACTGAAGGGGTAGACTTGTATAAACCAGTTAGGCTGCGGAGATGTGTCTAGTCCCTAATATGGTGGTACCAAAGAAGTTTTGACTTCCCAAATTTATCAAATACACCGGAACATAATGCTCCATCACTCATCTCAAGTCCTACTGCAATAAAATGGCAGAAGTAGTACACAATAAAAAACTACTAATGCATTTTTTTTAAGATAATTTAAGTGGGGCAACAATTTTTTTAGTAGTAAATGAGATTGGATAGCAAAAAGATTTGGAGATGGAAACTTTTGGTGGATGCTTTTGTCAAGCAGTACAAGTACAACATGGATATTGCTCCTGACAGAACCAGTTTGTCCAATCTTGAAATAGGGAGAAAGAAAGCATAAGGGAGTATGCCCAAATATGGAGAGATTTAGCTGCTCAGGTGCATCCCCCATTCTTGGATAAAGAAACAGTCACTCTATTTGCCAACACGTTTAAGGCACTGTACTACAAGCATGTGATAGGTAGTTCAGCACAACAATTCACTGATGTTGTGGCCATGGCAGAATGTACAAAACAAGGAGTAAAGTGATAGAATCTTTGCACCTGTAGAGAAAAAAGGCTTAGAAGGTAAAATGAGGGAGGTCGACCATGTTGAAGGTGGCTACAAGGGTAAGAAAAACCAATTCCAAAACTCCTACATTTTACCTCAAATTACCAACATGAACTTCAACCCTTCGTTTTATGCCAGGAAACCTGAGTCTCAAATCATAAACCAAACTAGGAGTTTTCAAAGAGTCTAAGAACAACTACCCCCATTATCGCTGCCCTTAAATGAGATGTACTAGAAGCTATTGAGCATTAAACATGTAGCTCCAGAACCATTCACGCCTTTGCAACCACCTTACTCTAATTGGTACAAACTCGACCTCACCTATGAGTACCATGCTGTTGCTGCAGGACATAACATTCATATGTGCAGTGCCTTCAAAAAGAAACTCATGCAATCGATTAAAACTGGGTACATAACATTCAAAGAAACTCCAAACATGAGTATGAACCCTGACACGACCAAAGAGTTGATGTCTTCTCCAAAGTATAGGAGTGTCGAAGAAATAAATTACCCGGCAAGACCAGGGTCGAACCACAAGGAGGTTAACTGTATAAACTATAAATAAAGAAATAGATAATAACAGAAAAAGGAGTTGAAGAGAGCTTTGAGGTGTGATGTTGATATAAGGATTCAACAAGGATAAAATAATTGTCAAGGTTAGAGGATATACTAATGGTATTTCAAACAAGTATAGTATAAACTCTTTTTATTACTTAACTGGAAACCACACACAAAGGAGGTTCCAATCGGATTATAAATTGTTAACATGATTACATTAGTTATCTTATTCGAATAATGCTAATGCTTGTAAATGTTGTCAGGTATTCATGATTATAACTTATGTTAAAAATAAATCAAGTTCCTTTTATAGCACAGGTGTCGGTTATACCATACAGTTGGGCTATGAAAGTGCCAAGTATTTGTTGTACCAAGGGTTATACAACATAAATCTAGATTAACTATTTAACAAGCAAAGTATTAAGAGTGAATAAGATAACAAATACAAATCATGTTAGTATCAAACATTAAAGTCCATGTTGAGTTTATATTATACTTATTCGTACACCATTAGTGTACCCTTTGCACCTTGACATAATAAACTTAGCTAAATATTATGAATAAGAGAAACATAAATAAACAAGATAATAACATAAATAAGATATAAGTTAACTAAGTAAAGGAAAGGAAAGAAAAAACATAAACAAGAGATTAATATAAAAAAAACTTAAGCATTACAAAAATATAAAGAAAGAGTAAGAACATGATCTTGATCTGAAAATCAAGATGCCTAAATGCATGGAAAATGCCTCCTTTTATAGGTCAAAATTTAGAACTATTGATTTGATAACTAATTATTGAGTGGGTGACCACATCTTGACTTGGTGACAATCCTTAGCTTCTTGTCTGAACAAAACATCATTGCTATGTCAGGATTTGAACAAATTGTCCTCATAAAAGTTCAAGGCAATTGTCTCAGTTTTCCAACAAAAAAAGAATCGGTGCATTTGAACTTCTAGAACTCGAGATATGGGCTGAACACTGAACAATGCCTGAGCTGCAAGATAAATTCTAACTACTCCATTGTTGCTAAGATTTGGACTTCCAAACAGCAGAATTGAGTCTTGAACTCCCATGAATGTTTTAGGCCTATGTCTTAGCTTTCTAGCCATATAAACCAAATTGAAATCCAAGATCTACAACTCCAGATATGACCCAATGACTGAATAGTGTTCTAGTTTGAACTGAACCAACATCTATTTTCTAAGCTTAACCTTTTCTTTGTCTTCTCAATTCAATAGTTAAACTCATCAATCAATCCCTTCATTTATGTGATAGGCTTGCATTTAAGATGTACATTTACCATAAATTAAAGGTATCTTATATTATTAGACATGTTATTATAAAACATGCTTTAGTTAAGGAGTTATTGATACTTCAAGTGCAAAATGATGATATAAAACTTTGATAAAAATACACTTTTAATTACTAATCACACCCCCCAACCAGCTTATTATTAGTCCCTAGAAATCAAAGCATTAAAATAGAAAAACAATTTGCAAGTTCCATAAAGCAAGGCATTCATCATTCAACTTCCATTAATCTATCAAGATAAACAAATTCTCATTAAATTTATATATCTGCTTCATACTTCTTAAATAAGATATTAATAAACCTTCCTTTTTTTGTGCTCAATGTATGAAAACATAGATGACGAGGCTTTTATTGGAAGAAAACAATATTATGTTCTAATATTTAATGTTAACTTCCTTAGGTTGGGATTATTATCTTTTTTTTTCTTTTTTTAATATATATACATATAACTTAAAACACAATGCATCTTTAACCCATGTAATGAACTTTCAGCTAATGACTCCCAGACCAGTTGGTCTTAGGGCATTAGGTGTTGAGACACCCCTACGAGCTTAGTAACTCGGGTTACAGATATTGATACGTAGATAATGCAATGTTTGATTCCCTTAAGCTTTTCTCCTTAACCCATATAACAAGTTTTGGGCCAATAGCTCCCAAGTCAGTTGACTTTAGGGTATTAGGTGTTAAAACACCACTTCGGGCTTAATTGCTTAGGTTAGGGAGGCTACGAAACCAAACTTATCTACGTTTTTATTATTATCAATTTTTTTTTTTGCAAATTATATACTATCCCTTTTCCTTAGTTGTTATCTTTCACAAAAGAACATAAATAATGTAATAATCCAATGTGCAACCCACACTCATATGTTAAAGTGTGTGTGTTGATTAGTACTTAAAAGTGCATTTTTATCAAGGTTTTATATCATCATTTTACACTTGAAGTATCAATAACTCCTTAACTAAAGCATGTTTTATAATAACATATCTAATAATATAAGATACTTTTAATTTATGGTAAGTGTTCATCTTAAATGCAGGCCTATCACATAAATGAAAGAATTGATTGATGAGTTGAAGTACTGAAATTCAAAGGACAAAGAGATGGCCAAACTTAGAAGTCCAAATGATCTCAAATTTTTACCCTAGAAAGATGAGACAATTTCCTAGAACTTTCATGATTGAAGTCTGTTCAAATTATGACGTTATCAATGACATTTTTGGCAGACAAGAAGATAAGAATTGTCATCAAGTCAAGATGTGACCACCCATTCATCAATTAGTCAACAAATCAATAGTTCTGAATTTTGACCTATAAAAGGAGGCATTTGTCATGTATTTGGGCATCTTGGTGTTCAGATCAAGATTATGCTCTTGCTCTCTCTTTTGTAATACTTAAGTTTTGTTTATATTAATCTCTTGTTTATGCCTTTCATTTCCTTTTCTTTATTTAGTTAACTTCTTTCTCATTTATGTTCTTGTCTTGTTTATTTATGTTTCTTTCTTTCATTATGTGTAGCTAAGTTAATTATGTCAAGGTGAAAAGGGTACACTAATGGTGTAAGAATAAGTATAATATAAACTTAA
>Ga0325403_1004146_pt1 | contig 13436 bp, 8 predicted proteins | sample PopdelMetagenome_19_FD_205665 | JGI IMG/M metagenome (GOLD analysis project Ga0325403, IMG submission 205665) | Populus deltoides microbial communities from Bellville, Georgia, United States - Xylem-PdKOR-R4 | ecosystem: Host-associated > Plants > Phyllosphere > Stem > Wood/Secondary xylem...
CAGCTTGGTGTTCTTCCTGAAATATAATGATTAAGAAATAAGTAGTTGAGCTTTGTATATATATGCAGGATTTTGTACTGAAAATCTGCTTCTGAATAAGTGCATCAAAGGATTAACATTTAAGTGGGCATGAATAATTTCAGGTACATAATACTTGAATTGCCTCAATGTTTTTTGATCCATTTATAAGGAATGAAAATTTAATATTAGTAAGGAAGAAACAAGACCAGCCCTTCAACAAGCCAGCAGTTTCGGCACTCCAAAAGTTACAAAGAGGAATTAAGCAACCGACTAGAAGAACATGAAAATCATGTCAAGAAGCTAAATTGAAGATATCATGAATAACATGAAAACCAAACAAAAACAAGCTACAAAAGTGACGACAAGTCTTGTCTATTTTCAGAAGCTGAAGAAAGAAAATTCTCAAACCTAATCCAAGCCAGCAAGTAAAGGTATAGTTTGACAGTTTTCAACTTAATCAAGATAGAATGATGGTTTCCAGCACATGAAGCCTCTAGAATTTTACCCAATAGCTCGCTAGCAAGAAGCAAGTGTACGTAGTTTGACTTTGTTTACGAAAATATATTTCATCGTAGTTGACATTCTTGAATGTGTTAACTATCAATCCAACGTGGTGCCACAAGCCTTTGAAGTCATGTTTGTCCACTATATATGATACGAAATATTTAAGGATAGACTTTGTTTTATAGGTAAATGGAAATTGTTTAATTCCGAAGTGATTGTTCCATGGTGATATAAGATTAATAAAGGTTGACTTCTGCTTGATGCTAGTAGCTAGGTATTGATGCTTCTGAGTTACATATGGACAGAAGTTGAGAGCGTTTTGTCATAAAAAAAAAGGGGATGCATTTGGGCACTTTTTGGATTTAGAAATGTGCGGACAGATACTTCATCGGCTAGTTCATTGAATAAATAAATAATTTCTTGTACCCAAATCCTTGTTGACAAGCCGCCCACATTTCATGCAAGCAAAACCTGGCCAATTTTCTGAAGGGCGCCTATAAATAACCTTGTCCTGTCAAACATTAGGCATACATAAAATGAGGGGCTCAAACAGCTGCATGAATTTCATATGCTTCCTAGTTGCTCTATCTCTGGTTTGTGCACTCATGGGAAGTTCTCAGGCTCGGCCGCTGCCTCGGGGGAAGGTTTCAGGGTTCCAAAACGAGAACAGTTATGAGGCAGGCGTTAGAACCCTTGGGGCAAAGCTTCCAAAAGGTGCACCACTGCCACCATCTGGACCTAGTCCTGCCATCAACTGAACCAATTTGTCTGCTCAACAATAGCATTGCTTATGTTGTGTTGTGTTGATATTTGTCTCTATAGAATACATTCTACGACGGAAACAGTCAAGTTATATTTGCCAGTTATGAACTGAGAGAGCTATTGTTGAATTCTTTTTCTTTTTTTGTATCTTCACCTAAGCAGCACTTAAGGTTATCCGATTTCATGTTTGAAAATCTGTCTGATCAAGTACATCGAGGAATATAACAACAAAGAAGGGGATGACTGGTTTTTAGGTACCAAACTTCTAACATGATTTATCTTAATGAATGAAAAATTTAGACAATAACTAAGCAGTTATAAGACTAACACCAGTTGAGAATAATTCAGCAGCTTGGGAATGGCTGACCGGCAGTGCTGCACCACTGGTTAAGAGAGAGAAGTTGGCGGCAGCTGTAGAATCCATGAAGGAGAAATAGAGAGAGGGCCAGCTGCAAAGGGAGGGGGGGGAGAAAGGAGTTCTGACGGCAGAAAGCTCTGATATCAAGTTGAGAATAATTAGAAAGTTTAACATAATGGTTAGCCAACCCTTTCTATATATATATGAAGGGTAATATACAATTATAATGGTGGAGGTTACCACACAAGAGTATGTCTACAATATTTTCTATATACAATATTTTCTATATAAATACATTCTATAATAGCACCACTACGTACTAGCCAACAAATAATACACATCAAATATCACAGAATGGAGGTAAGTAGCAGATTTAGCACAAATAGGAAATTAATCTTATGCCACAAAGACATGAAACCATGATCAGGCTCTGTTGAGAATAAGATGAATGCTAACAAAAACTATTTAGATAAGTAAACAAGTCAAGTACTGAAGCAAATAAGAAAAGCAGCTGCAAAAGAGTTCTATCATTGGATTGTCCAAGCTTCCTCTGCAAAACCTTTAAATTCATCACTTTTGCAAAAACAATGACATATATTTGATCCAATTAAATATAGTAGACTAGTCCCAACATCTTTTTCTTTAATTTTTGGATGATCCAAATCTTTTCATTTTCAAAAGATAACCAAAATAGGAAATTTTCCTACTACAAAGAGTTGTATATTGTTAAACAATCCAAAGAAATAAAAACAAATACAAAAATAAAAAAGAAGAAAGTTAGGGTTTTATTAATACAACATAATGCAATCAAAATAAATAAGTTTAACTTAAATACAAAGAGACTATATATAGACTAAATAAATAAAACTGAAAAGAAAATATAAAGATTATTCTACCCTTAAACAATAAAACAAAATAACCGTATATCTCTTAATATATCCCCTCAAACTCACGATGCGGCAGCTATAAGCATTGAGGGTTTGCCAACCAGAAAACAAAAGCAAGAAAAAGAATGTGATTTGGTAAAGAAATCCGTAATCTGCAAAAAAGAAGGAACAGAGGGCGAAGTAATTGTGCCATGCTTGAAATGATGACGAATAAGATGACAATCGATCTTAATGTGCTCAATTCATTCATGAAAAAATAAGTTGTGAGCAATTTGAATAGAACTTTGGTTGTCACAATACATAAAAGTGAGATGAGAAAGAAAAACTCGCATATCTGCAAGTAATCAACGTAACCAAACAATCTTTTTGGTAGTAGATGTCATAGCATGATATTCAGCTTCGGTTGAAGATTGAGAAACAATAGATTGTTTCTTACTCTTTCAAGAAATAAGAGAATCACTCAAAAAGACATAGAAACCAGTAATAGACTTGCGATTTGTGGGATTACTGTCATGATCAACATCAGAGTAATCACGCAGCTCTAAGAAAAAGGTGGATGGAAATAAAAAACTTTGAAAGACTGTACTCTGAAAATATCTCAAAATACAAATAGTAGCTGCCCAATGAACAATAGTAGGAGAAGTAACAAACTGACTGACAACATGAATAACATAGGTAATATTTGGACGAGTAATAATGAGATATACCAAGCTCCTAATAATAGTATGGTATAAAGTAGGATCTGAAAAAAAAAAAGCAAATTATTAGAAGAAGAATACTTTGCGTTAACCTCAATAGGAGTATCTATAATTTTATTATCAGTAAGTTTAGCTCACTCAAGAATATCTGCAACATTTTTGAATGAGAAAGAAGATTATCTTTGGGTGAGTGGGCTACCTCAATATCCAAGAAATATCATAAAAAACCAAAATCTTTTATTTCAAACTTCTAGCTAACTCTTTCTTCAAAACTGAAATACCATTAATATCATCACCAATAATATTCATGTCATCAATATATAAAGACAGAATGATACGACCTACATCAGTGCACTTAACAAAAAGAGCAAAATCATGAGTACTATAAACAAATCTAAGGGAAGAGATCACAACAGAAAAATTTTCAAACAAGTACGAGATGGTTGTTTAAGACAATATAACACTTTCTTGAGATTGCAAACATACCTATAGTCATGTGAAACACTAGGAGGGGGCACCATATAAACTTCTTTTTGAAGATATTCATTCAAGAAGGTATTTTTAACATCAAGTTGAGAGACATGCCACTGACAAACCAAAGCTACTACAATAAAAGTATGAATAGTAGTCATTTTTGAAATAGGAGAAAATGTCTCCTCATAATACATACGACACTGCTGAGAGTTTTCTTTTGCAATCAACCTAGCTTTGTATTGCTCAATAGATCTATCAGAATTAGTCTTGATTTTATACACCCAACGACAACCAATTATAGTCTTACCAAGAGGTTGAGGAACCAAATCCCAAGTATCTGTCTTATGCAAAGCTAAAAGTTCCTCATCCATAGCTTACTGCCAAAGAAGATTAAGAATTTTTTTTTATAAGAAGAAGGCTTAGAGAGACAATGAATAAAAGCTAAAAAGAAAGTAAAAGATGAAAAATAACAAGAATAGGAAAAATCTAGTAACTTTATGGACTTATGAATGCATATGGATTGACGTAGAGGTGGATTCACAATATCAGACAGAGCTTAAGGGATCATAGAAGAAAAGAGAGCTTCACGTGTACCAGAGAGTAAAGTGGCAATACCTGCAGAATGGTCAGTACGAATTGGTCGAGTAGATTGTAAAGGTAATGGGGGTAAGAATATAAGAATGAGGATTTGAAGTACTAGAAACTCGAGATGGTAAATTATCAGAATCTTAAAAAAAAAAGATCTATACGAATAAGATCAAATCTAGTCAAGCTATGAGTAGTGGATAGAATAGAAAAGAAAGATATATGCTCGAAAAAATAACATGACGAGACACATAAAGTTTCTGAGTTAAGAAAGACATAAATAACAGATTGAGAAGACAACTTGCTGTGTTTTTCATGAGAATGAAGAATGAAACAAGTACAACCAAAAACTCTAAAAAAAAATAATTAGAGGCATACCCATACAACTTTTTGAAAAGAGAAAAACCTGAAATATGAGAAGATGAAATTGTATTAATCAAACCTACAACAGTAAGAACAACATCCCAAAACACACTAGGAACAGAAGCAGACAACAAGGGAGAACGAGCAGTTTCAATAACATGTTTATGTTTTCTTTCAGCAACGTTATTTTGCTAGTAGTATCTATACACGAAGTTTGGTGAATAGTTCCATCTAGGGCAAGGAACTCATAAAATTTATTAAAGGTGTATTCCCTACCCAAGTCACATCTAAAACATTTAATAACAATAAAATATTGAGTTTTAACATGAGCGTGAAAGGCTATATATGTTAAGGAATTCATATTGATGTTACATTAAATAAATCCAATAATAACAAGTATGATCATCAACAAAAAAAAACATAATATTGAGACTCTTCTTTTGTGGTAACAGGAGAAGATCCTCATACATCAGAATGAATCAAATCAAATGGAGAAGAATAAATAGAAATACTTCGATTAAAAGGTAAAGCAAACAATTTTGCCAGTTTACATCCACTATAATCAGAAATATCACAAGTTTGTAAATTTTTTAAAGCTCTAGTGGATGCCAAAAATCTCATACGAGAAGGTAAAACATGACCTAAATGAAAATGCTATAAATAAAAACTAGAAGAAGAAGAACTCAAACAAAAAGAAGACAAGTCAACACTAGTAGTAGTAGCAACTGGCACACTAGTAGTAACAACAACTGTCACTTTTAACTCATTCAAAATATATAGACCCTGCACACAACAACAACAACAAAAAAGAGAGGAAAAGATGACTAAATAATTACCATAATTGCATAACTAACTAATAAAAGCAAGATTCAATGTGAGTTTTGGAATAAAATAAAAATTAAGAAGAAAAAAGTGAGGTATAACAACAAAACTAACACTTGTTAAAGGCTTAAAAGTGTCATCAGCAGTCATGACAAGAATAGAAAATGAAAGAGACAAAGAAGCAAAAGATAAAAAAATTGGAGATATATATGATGTGAAATACCAGAATCTAAGACTCATTCAGAACATGACATATCTAAAGAACTATGCGGCAACTGGTCTATGGAAGAAGAAACAAATATAGATTGTGGATATAAGGAGAGCAACTTTTTAAATTACGTAGTTAGAGTACTAGAATTGATGAAAGAATCTGATAAAAATACTGCTGTAGTATTAGGCTGTGGTGGTTTGTAATAATAAGGTGGTCTAGGAGCATTAAAAAAATTCTTGTAAATATTTAATGAAAATAAAATATTTATTTTTCTTATTGTGATGTTTTTATAAAAATTTAGTAAATTAATTATTCATTTATTTTATATACAGTCACAAAACAATTATCAAGATATATTTTTTTTATTGAAATTTGATTTTTGAATCATGATATAATTTAATTAGAAAATTAATGCTATTTATGAATAATATACTTTTTTTATTTTTAAGAAAAATACAAAAAACGAAGTGATTCTAATTAGAGTAACTTTTGGAAAAATTCATTAGGGGAAAAAATATAACAGACGGCTGGTACCCGGTGCTTCTATTGCAGAAGCAAGTCTCGTGAAGATTGGCTAATAATAATATTGACACGTGTCTGGAGATATTATTTTCATGTAAATCTTACATAAAAAAAATACTAGACTTTTGTGTTGAAAATGATGTGAAAGTTCGTCCTTATTTCCTTTTTGAAGCGTATAATTAAATTAAATCAAATTGTGATATGTTTTAAGCTAGAGAGTGCAAGATATACGATATATTATTATTATTATTATTAAAAAGAAATATATGTATATCTGATAAAAAAAATAATTTGCTAGATATAGCTAGAATTATTATGAGAAATTAAAAAACAAATAACTAGATATGTTTTTATTATAATCCAATACAAAATAATTAGCTCAAATTAATCTGGAAAACTGCTGTGAATTAAAACAATTAGCATATTGTTGCATTTCAAGTGGTTGTTGATGTAATTCTCACATAAATAAAACGAAAAACGTATTTGGGATAGAATTTAAAATTTTTAGTTAAAATTAGGAGAAGTAAAATAATCTCAAACTTAGTTTGTGTTTAACAATGTAATGCTGGTGCTTCTAAAAATATTTTAAATTTAAAACATATATATTAAAAGATATTTTTATATATATTTTTTTTATTTTTCACATCAGTATATTAAAATTAAAAAAATATATCTCAAAAATTAAAAAAATCATTTAAATTAAAAAAAAAACCATATTTAACTGCATTACAAAATACACTCTTATTTAATCATGACATGCTTACTACCATACCATCAAAGTATAACAATAGGTACATGTATGTGCATTAGCTTAACGTGCAATTGGGAAGAAATTGTATTTATAGCCTCATTTTGTGTTTTAAAAGTTTTTAATAAAAATTTTATTTTATTTATTTTTTTAAATTAGTTATTTTTATATTTTTATATTATTTTAATATATTGAATTTAATATATTATTTTAATATATTTTCAAACTAAAAACATTTTAAAAAAATAATTGTTACCACAATTACAAACAGTCTATCATTACCATAGTTATTAAACCCGGATCGGCCCAGCGAGTCGACTCGGGACCAGGTATACCCGATAGCTGGACTGGTCCGAGTAAGACAAAAGACTGAGATTAGCAAAAACCTAGCAAAACCCGCAACCCGAAAAAACCTGGTTGAGACCCATTTTTTTCAAATGTGTTTTTTCTCCTAGCAAGAGACCTCTTTTTTTTTAATATTTTTTAATTGGTTATTAATCCTTTTCAAAGTTCCTAGAAGAATATTTTATTTTTTCAATGTGAAATTTGAAGCCCTTTAGTATATATACTTTATGTCCACAAGAAAAACGTTATATTTTTTCAACGTGGAGTAAAAAATCCTTTTGGTTTAAATTCTTTAACTTAAAAGGATAACATACTAATATGGTATCTTTTTAAAGTGGAATAAAAAAACTTTTTGAAATAATTTTTTAAACTTTATTATTTATAATATGTATATCTTATATTCATATAAATTGTTAATTTTTTCATATAAAATATTAAATTTTTTAAAAAAAATTTTTCTGATTGATTTTGGTTAATTTGAGTTAACCCGGATCTGCCGGGTTAATCTCTCTACTCTTGCTAATTCTACTGCGCCAACGAATCAACTCTGCCTCCTGAAATGGGCCACACCCTTCCAAATCTCGAAATCCTTCGAGATCACACAAACCGCTTCAGTGGACTAATTCCCATGACAATCTCTAATGCCTCAAATCTCTCTAATGTTGAACTCTCAGACAACTTCTTCACTGGGTCCGCACTTGCTCCTTCTTGGTAAGCTGCGTATTCTTCTTTCTTACTCTTAATTTTTTAGTGATTTTTTTTAGTGTAACATAAAATTCTTGTATATAAACAGTTATTCAATTATGGTACTATCATGAAAATAAAGATAACTCTTGCTTTAAATGAATTTTTTTTAAAAAGCGAGTAATAATAAAATAAAGATACAATATTATAACAGGAAAAAAAAGTATTGAAGGTATTAATGAACAGAAATGTCTAGCACCTTGGTTCTAGATTTTCCGGTAGCTTTTGCGGTTCCTTTTCTATATTTTCCTTTAAAGGTCTAGAAAATTCATGTCTTCACAATGTTATAACAGTATTGAATTCCACCTAAAATATCTTACCATCTGAGATTTAGCTGCAAAAGTTTGAAAATCAAGGGAGTGAAATTTGGAAACCAAGTTTGGCCGCTTGAAAATCATGGTCCACATTAACTGGAGATTCCTTGCAGTCTTTTGCACGGTAGAAAACGTGTTGAAGGGACTCGGCCTTCATTTTCACAGAATTCAGCATTAATGGCACCAAGAAAATTGCGTACAACTTAACATCATTGTGGGCTCGAGCTGTTGATTATTTGCGCAGGCACAATTATATTGTCATTTTACCTTAGCACTTTCCATGTGTGTGTGTGTGTATATATATGCATAAACTTAGAATCACTTTAATCATATCTTTAGTACTTAATTAAAGAAAGCTACCAAGCATGAATTCATGCATATTGTGGATAGTTTTCTTGCAAGTGATTGGGCACTCGTTTTCCTTCACATTACATGGAGGAAATGAGACAGACAAACTCTCTTTGCTAGCTTTCAGGGCTCAAATTACAGATGACCCCTTCGGTGCACTAAACTCGTGGAACGAATCCTTCCACTTCTGCGAGTGGTCTGGTGTTACATGTGGACGCAGACATCAGCGAGTTGTAGAGCTTGACCTGCACTCTTATAAACTGGTGGGCGGCCTATCTCCTTCTATTGGCAACTTGAGTTTCCTTAGGCTACTGAACCTGGAAAACAATAGCTTGAGCAGCAATATCCCTGAAGAACTGGGTCATTTGTTTCGGCTACGAATGTTGAGACTAGGTAACAATTCGTTTAGTGGTGAAATCCCTGTTAACATTTCAAGCTGCACAAATCTCCTTGCCCTTCGTTTAGAGGGCAACAATCTCACTGGTAAGCTTCCTGAACGACTAGAATCATTATCAAAATTGAAAGTATTAAATTTTAAAATGAATGATCTGGTCGGGGAAATACCACCTTCATTTGGAAACCTTTCATCTATCGTAGAAATTCGTGGGATGGGGAATAATTTGAAAGGAGTTATTCCAAATAGTATAGGGCGATTGAAAAGATTACAAATCTTTTCATTCGGCATCAATAATTTGAGTGGTACAATCCCTCCTTCCATATTCAATCTCTCTACTCTTACTAATTTTGCTGTGCCAATGAATCAACTTCATGGGACTCTGCCTCCTGACTTGGGCCACACCCTTCCAAATCTTGAAATCCTTCTAGTTCACACAAACCGCTTCAGTGGACTGATTCCCATGACAATCTCTAATGCCTCAAATCTCTCTAATGTTGAACTCTCAGACAACTTCTTCACTGGGAAAGTACCCGCCCTAGGAAGCTTGCCTTACTTGTGGCACCTGTCAATTGGTTACAATGATCTTGGAAGTGGCCAGGACGATGACCTGAGTTTTCTCTACCCCCTGGAAAACAACACCGTTTTGGAAATTTTTGAGATAGCTGGCAACCATTTAGGAGGGGTACTTCCTGAAACACTTGGCAACTTCTCCAAAAATTTAAGGATGATGGGATTTGGGAGAAACCAAATACGTGGAACAATTCCAGATGGGATTGGAAATCTCATCAGCCTGGTTGCTTTGGGCTTGGAGTCAAATCAATTGAGCGGTATGATACCAAGTTCTATTGGTAAATTACAAAATTTAGGTTATTTATATCTAGATCAAAATAAAATCTCAGGCAGTATCCCATCATCTTTAGGCAATATGACGTCGTTAATTGCTGCTCATTTAGAACTCAATAGTTTACATGGAAGTATCCCATCGAATCTTGGAAATTGCCAAAACTTGTTGGAGTTGGGTCTCTCTAATAATAATTTGAGCGGTCCCATACCCAGAGAATTACTAAGTATCCCTTCAGGAACATTTTCCTTAAACCTATCTGAAAATCATCTGACAGGTTCTCTTCCCTTGGAAGTGGGTAATCTGGTGCATCTTGGTGAGCTAGATGTTTCTAAAAATAGGTTATCCGGTGAGATTCCCCATAGTCTTGGTAGTTGCGCGAGTTTAGAGCTTTTGAGTTTGAAGGGTAATTTTTTCAAAGGGTCCATTCCTGAGTCTCTGAGTTCTTTGAGAGCAGTTAAAGTTCTTGATCTCTCTTACAACAACTTTAGTGGCCAAATTCCCAGGTTTTTGGGAGACTTAAAGTTGTTAGAGAGTCTGGATCTGTCATTTAACGACCTTGAAGGTCAGGTGCCCGCGAAAGGTGTCTTTGGCAATATAAGTGTGATTTCCATAGCAGGAAACAAGAAGCTCTGTGGAGGTATACCTCAATTGAATCTGTCCAGATGCACAACCAATGAGTCGGCAAAGCTGAAATCTTCTACTAAGATATTGATCGTCGCAATGTCTGGGGGCTTGCTCGTGGTAATCTTGTTGGCCTCTTCCATACTTTTCTATTTCTTTAGAAAAACAAAAGATAAGCAGGCTTCTAGTACATCTTCATGGGGGATACCATTTAGGAGAGTAGCCTACCAAGATCTCCTTCTAGCAACTAATGAATTCTCTTCGGCCAATTCAATCGGTGTTGGCAGTTTTGGTTCAGTCTACAGAGGAATCCTTCCTCCGGATGGAATGGCTGTTGCAGTGAAGGTACTTAACCTTTTACGCAAAGGAGCTTCCAGGAGTTTCATGGCAGAATGTGCAGCCTTGGTAAACATCAGGCATCGAAATCTTGTTAGAGTAGTAAGTGCATGCTCTAGCATTGATTTTCAAGGAAACGATTTCAAGGCTATAGTTTACGAGCTCATGGTCAATGGAAGTCTAGAAGAATGGTTGCATCCAATTCATCAGCCAAACAACGCACAAGAGCTGAGAAGTTTGAATCTCATTCAGAGGTTAAATATTTCAATCGATGTGGCTAATGCGCTCAACTATTTGCACCAACACTGCGGATCAACACCTATTGTCCATTGTGATTTGAAGCCCCGCAATGTTCTTTTAAATGCTGAAATGACTGCTTGTGTTGGGGACTTCGGATTAGCAAGGCTTCGTCCAGAAGTTTCCCATCAATTATCTTCGGGACAGACCAGCTCCGTTGGTTTGAAAGGCACCATAGGCTATGCAGCACCAGGTGCGATAAGAAGTATTTTCATTAGTGTCTAGTTCTATTTTCTCAGTTTATGATCTAAGCTAAGGCCGTAAACAACTATTTGCATCTGTTCATATGAATTTTGCAGAGTATGGTGTGGGCAGCGATGTGTCAACTTACGGGGATGTGTACAGCTTTGGCATCTTGTTGTTGGAGATGTTTACAGGAAAAAGACCTACAGAAGGCATGTTTAAAGATGGGCTGAACCTTCACAATTATGCTGAAATGGCATTGCATGGCCGAGTTTCGGAGGTTGTGGAACCAATACTTCTCCGAGAAGATGTGGAAAGTAGAATCCATTCCTCTCATAGGATGAACCATGTTGAAACTGGAAAAATCCTCGAATGTCTGATTTCAATTATCAAGATAGGAGTTGCTTGTTCTGTAGAGTTGCCACGAGAGAGGATGGATATGAGCATTGTTGTGGTCGAATTGCATCGAATTAGGGACATCCTTTCTGGAACCAGGATCCGTGGACAGCATGAAAACGTTTCACTACGCGAAGGTAAATTTCTATTATTATAGTGCAACTCCCGAAGAAATTAAGATTATTAATGAACATTTCTAATTCTGTACTGCTGCATTCTGCAGGTGCTTCAGTCCATTGCATTGGCAAATGAAGAGTACAGTTCAAAGAGCTGGATTAGTAGAATAGCATTGACAATGCATAATATGGTTCTCTTTGAAACATTTTCCTTGCTTATTTTCTATGCATATGTTTGGTCAAGAGCTGGACTAGTGTGATAGAAATGGGAACCTGTAATATATATTATGGTAATAAATGTCAATAGTTTTGATACCTTGATATCCATCCATGACATAGATGAATCCATGATATATTAAACCTCGCTCAACTAGATGGGTTAATTCAGTAATCCATTGATAGCAGACTTGGCAAAACCAGATTTAATAACTTTATATTATAATGTTATTAAATTAAGCTACTTTAACCCATGAATTACCAAGCAATATTTTATCTAAAACGATTTTATTTCTAGTTTTTTTTTTTAATTCGTTGAAGTTGATCCAATCATATCTCATTTGAGTTTGATCATATTAACCCCCTAAATCATTTAAACATGACTATATCAATATTTAAAATGGTTCAAAATAAAACTTTACCTGATTTAGACTATAAATCATCAAATTAACCATTGGACTAAGTGGGATTCAATAACTCCAAGTACGAATTTATACCAAAATAGGAGGCAGGGATACCTGGATTTAATAAATTTGGTATTGTGATGCATAGTATTTTTTAAAAATAATTTTTGCTCGAAAATACATTATAATAATTTTGTTTAAATTTTTATTTTTAACATAAATACATCAAAACTATATAAAAAAAAACACTAAAATATCATTAATTTAATGTTTTCTATACCAAATACATTTTAAAATACACTCAATTATAGATAAAAACACAATGTTAAATATCTTCTTAGTCTTAAACTCCGCCTAATGACTCTTTCACCTAGAAAAACTTTATTATTATTATTAATTAATTTTCCCTTCTTTTAAAGAAAGTTTCTCGGTGTGATTTTTTTCTTCAAATTTCCATTTAATTCACTGTTAATAACATGTAAAAAAAAAACCAGACATGTAACTAGATCGATAATGTCGGGCTAGTTGATAAGAATTAGCCTAAAAATGCGCAGGAATTAGTTAGAGAGTACAATACACAGTAGAAATGTTTTTAAGTAAAGGGACCAACGAAATAAAACTAAAATAATACAGGGACCACATTAATAAAATGCCAAGAACACAACCCTCAAATATACGATAAATCCAGAGTTTTGATGGCATAAACCAAACCAAATTGGTTTTCTTCCTAGCCTTAAACCCTAAGTTAAATCCCTGTCTCTATTTCCATTTATTCCCTTGCCCTTACACAAATATCAATTCTTTCAAACACATTCACTCAGAGAAATAATAATGAATCTTCATTTCTCTAGAAAATTATTTTCTTTACTTCCTCAAAACTATCAATTCTCCATCTCCTCCACAAGGGTTTTAGCTTCTTT
>Ga0325403_1004147_pt1 | contig 13436 bp, 7 predicted proteins | sample PopdelMetagenome_19_FD_205665 | JGI IMG/M metagenome (GOLD analysis project Ga0325403, IMG submission 205665) | Populus deltoides microbial communities from Bellville, Georgia, United States - Xylem-PdKOR-R4 | ecosystem: Host-associated > Plants > Phyllosphere > Stem > Wood/Secondary xylem...
AATTTTTATAAGAATGTGTTTGGTATTGTGGTAGATGTTGTAGTTATAATTTAAAAAAATTATTTTATAAAAAATACTTTTAGTTGAGGTTGGTTTGAAAAAATAGGTGTTTGGTTAAAACTGTGTTTAAAATTGAGATTTAAGAAAAAGTAGTTTAATGTGTTTGGTTAAGAATGTTTTTGAAATTGAGGTTATAAAATAATTTTTTTAAAAATATATTAATATTGATGGTTTTAAATTTAAATATTGTAAAATTAATTACTCTTATTACATCATGAAAAAAATAATACTTTATATAAAATATTTTTTATTATTCCATTAAACTATTTATAATTCCATTACGTCCAAAATTCATCCGATAAGAACTACAGTTTTCATAACTTTTTGAGCGTGTAATAAAATTAGATAAAATATTATCAGATATAAAATTGATATTACTGTGCGCGTAAATTTAATTCACTCTATACTAGTTTTTCGAGAAAAAAATATTGTTCACATCCCGAATGAATTTGATTCTCTAAACTAGTTTTTTTTTAAAAAAAATTAATACAATTAACGCACTAAAAAAAACCCACGAACAGTGCAAGTGAATTGCATTGCTCACGTGAACAGTGCAATTCACAATTGAACAGCAGTGAATTACACTGTCTGCAGGTTTCTACAGTGCATGCAAAGCATGTTTTCGTTGCTTTTTTTTCTAGCGTTTTAAACGCAAAAAACATATAGATCCCATACACAGTAAAATAAGTTTTTTAATTACCAAACAGCTGCAGACTGCGTTTTAAATAAAACGCAGCCGCAGCTGTGTAGACAAACAAGCTCTAAAGCAGTAATGAGCCATTGAACCACGTGTCAATCATTAAATTGATTAGCCTACCCTCTCGCTTCTCGTTCTTGTAGCCTAAGTCCACGCGCGTTGTTTTAATACTCTCCGATTTGCGATATTAGAAACTCAAATCACAAATTAATCTGATAATCTAATTAATTATGGTCTTTTTCGAACCCGTCCCGATGTATTGATCGCCTAGCCATCTTGATTCTGCTTGGAATGATTCTCTTCAAGTATGAAAGTAGTTTGTTTCTGTAGTTATAAAATATTTTTATAAAAAATAAAAAAACATTTTGCTTTAATTTTTTTATATATTTTTAAATTGTTTTAATATACTAATATTATAAAAAATAATCTCACCATAAAATAAGCATGTATAAAGCACCAAGATCACTTAATCAAACACAGAGAGAGGACTGTACCTTTTCGCATACTTTACTTTGATTTGATTTGTTTGATGTTGGTGTTTAAACGATGCAGCCGAGTGATTAGGGTTTTAAAAAATCTTATTTAGGTCGAAGGTTATGAAAATCCGACAGTTATTAAGTGATCACTTGATAATAAAGAAAGTGATCTAGCACGGAGATGTTGGGATGCTTATGGAACTAATGAAATTGCTCCACGTAATTCTTTTTTATTTTTCGAGGCTGACCTGTACCTGGTCATTTGACCTAGTCAACTCCAAGGCTACATGTAACAACTAACAACTATATTTCAAAGTTTAAGGTTATTTGGGTTATTATAACAGATCAATTGAGAGAATCTTAAATTTGGCGTGGCTCTAGCAGCCAACCATAGATGAGACTATTTGATACTGTAATAGCTTATGCTTTTAAAAACATTATTTGATTAATTATATAATTTTTGTTTTTTACACAGGGCTTCACATGTATTTTTATAAAAAAAATAACATGCTTTCATTTATGAATAATTGTTATTTATTTTTTAAAAAATATAGTGTATGATGTCAAAATTAGTTTAATAAAATAATTGATTTTTAACTCTTGATCTATCACCTAATCATTTGCCCTCGCGTGTTCCCCTGTGTAACTTTTTCGGACTAATTAAAGACTGGTAGTTTTGCTTTGCCTAGCAGTACAAAAGAGTTAGCCATGGAGCAAAATGTTTTTAGTGTTACATCATTACAAGTAAAATATCAGTGGTAGTGATGGCTGTGGAGGAAGACGTGGTAAGATGATTGGCGATGACATGGCGGTAATGGTGAGATGGCAGTAATCGCAGCATTGACATGGCAATGATGATAGAAGAGGTGATGATGAAATGATAGCGAGGTGTTAGTAGTGGAAGTGCAAAAGAAAATGGTGGCGGTGATTAAGTTGGGGTTGGTGATGGTTAAAATAACTTGATGATATTATAAAAAAATTATTATTTATAAAATATATAATGAAAAAAATATTTTTTAGTGAGTGAATTAAGTTGGATGGTTAATTGAAAAATATTTTATATTAATTATTTTTTTAAAAAATATTTTCTTAAAAACAAACATATGAAAATCTTTTATTAACAAGAAGCAAACACAGAAAAATCTATAAAGTATTTTTATGTTGAAAAAATTAAATAAATAAAAATTCTATGCGATAATTAAAAAATTTCAAATAAAAAAATCATTAGAAAATTCAAGAAGTATCAGTGCCTAATATCTATATGAATTATTTATTTTTTTCTACTATTCTCCTCGCACATCTGGAGTTGTTATTGATATTTTTCATTGTACAAAAATTCATCAATTTTGTAATTAATATCAAAATTTTCAATGGTTTCTTATGGACACGTGGATCTTAATTTCTTGACTATAGAAATTATCGACATGATTCTGAGATAATAGACAAAAATTCTAATTTATAATGCTGACGAGTTTAAAATATACCAATTAACATATATATGTACTGCACGTTTTTACTTTGTAAAATCCAAAAAATAAAGTTTATTCACAAACTTTCGAACTTTGTCAGTGTTCTTTAGCAACCACTCGTAAATAAAACCTTGCTAAATAATATGTATAATTATATGGGATGACTACTCTTCTCCTTCAGGCTCCGTAGCTTCGCCAGGATATGTGTGTTCGTTATTGTAATTCAACACACTTTTAAAATTATTTTTTTAAAAAAAATATTAAATTATTATTTTTTAATTTTATTTTAAAAAAACACAATACACTCATTGCGTATTGTGTTTTTTAAAATATTAAAACTATATAAAAAAATAATACACTGCAATACCAAGTATTGTATTCGCATGTTCATTTGTTATCTTGAGAGAGCATCAATTTAGGGGTAAAAAATATATTTAATAATTTAAAATATTTTTATATTTTTAATATTAATACCTTAAAACCATAAACAAATATCAGTTAAATATTATTTTAAGTCAAAAATATTTTTTAAAAATATTAAAAGCAGAAAAAAAAGTTGTAACACTTCTCTAGATAGTATTTGCACAAGTTTTTGAGAATTTTTAATTTTTAAATTATTTTTTGATATTTTTTTATCATTTTAATATATCGATACTAAAAATAAAAAATATTATTTTAATATATTTTTAAACAAAAAATATTTTTAAAAATAATATATACTGCATTTCTAAATTCTAAATATGATATTAGTACCAGAAAGAGATTTGGAATTTTGGAGTGGTTGTTTTTACAATTTTATTTTTAAATAAGGTTTTTTTTTTTAAAAAATTAATATTTTTTAATAATTTAAATATTTTAATATACTCAAGGAAAAGGGGAGCCCAGCCCATGGACGAAACAAATCTCAGTAAATCCATTTGGACGGCCAAGAGGTCAAAAGATGACGACAACGGCACAGACCCTGATTTCATCAAACTAATCTCATAATCTCGAATCACTAATGCCCATCAGACGGGTAAGTTCGAATCAGGTGTAATCTATCACGTGCATTAACACACTAACATCTGTCTCCTTACCCACACTTTAAAAAAATCGTTTTTGTTTTGCCAACGAATATGGAAAACCCAAACAGCCTGTTTGGGAGACTCATTTTCAAGCACCGGAGTCCAGACATCACGCATTACCATACAAAAAAATAATTCGATGCAGTGTAAACAAACTCACGACACGTGTCCATCACCTTCTTCCCCTCTCCCTGCCATAGTTTTAATGCTTCACCCACTCAAATCCGCTGGTAACTGAGTCGACTTGGACTGGTTAATCGGCGGGTCACTCGCCGAGTTACTGTTTTCAAAGTGGAGAGAAGATAAAGAAAAAAGAGGCGTTAACACTGGCGGTAATGAGAGGGACGTTATTGGCTAACCGTCGCATGGTGCAGAGATTCCGGCAACTCGCGATCACAGCCGTTAAATCGTCGAAGATCAAGCTCCTTCTCCTATGCTGCATCGCGTTTACGGTACTCGTGGTCGGTACCCGCGCGTCCGATTTTATGGGAGGGACTAATTACAGCGATTCTGTTGATCAGTTTCCTCTTCCAGAGTGCGTATAACTAATTACTAGAAGTGGTGATAATTATATACCAATCCTTTCCATTTTTATAAAGTTAGATGAGATTTTTATCTTTTATTATCATTAACCATGAATCGTTATTGAAGATTTATTCAGATTTGGTTAAGAAATGACTTTAGTAATTCTTACTTCTTGTCAATGAAAGTGAACTAGGAAAACTAATTTGTCTAGCAAGGAAGTTTCTTGATTTGACTTAAATGTGGGTAGTATCAGTAATAAAGCTTTTAGTTTTTACTTATATACATGTGCGTGTATGCTGAACTGGGAAAGTTCATTCTTTTTCGGTGTATAAGGTCAAGAATTTAAATAATGAAAATTTATATATTTGCTTTCAAACCAGATTAGAGTGGACAACGAGAAATGACAATTTGTAAATGAGAAATTTGACCTGTTTCCATTCCAAAGATGAACAGCAGAGTTGTGAAAGGGGCATTCCTTGATGTCTGTATCTTTAGGATGCATAGTTTTTGAAAAGTAAGTAGGAATAGTATGTAATGGAACTGAATCCGTCATGGAAAAATCAACTTTTGGGGTTCAATGTTCCAACCTGCAGAAATTAAGTTGGCCATTGCTCCGATAGAACACTAATTTCCCTTTAATGTTATGATATCTTTTCCATATTTAAGCATGGTTGTTTGGTGTTTATGTCAAAATTGAAGTAATTTTGTGTTAATAGATCGCCCTTCATGAATCTAACTAGAATTATTTGTTGCAGAAATGCACTGTAATGTTTCAATAAGTGAAAACATCTATCAGTAAATTGTTTCGTATTTTTTTAGCCAGAACTCAGAAGTTGGAATATGTTTAGAACTGCCTTGTTGATATCTCTAATACTCCATGGTTAAAAAAAGAAAGAAAAGATATCTTTAATACTCTGCATTATGGCAGAGCATGCTAGATCTTATTGTTTTGTGATCGATTATATACAGGAAAGGATATGCTATCGTAATGAACACATGGAAAAGATATGATCTGTTGAAGCAATCCATTTCTCATTATTCATCATGTGCAGGGCTCAAATCTATACATATTGTGTGGAGTGAGCCCAATCCTCCTTCAGATTCTCTTTCCAAATTTCTAAACCATGTGGTAGAATCGAAAACTAAAGGGCTGAAGAAAATCAAATTGAGTTTTGATATCAACAAGGAAGACAGTTTGAACAATAGATTCAAAGAAATATCTGGATTGAAGACAGATGCTGTTTTTTCGATTGATGATGATGTTATATTTCCTTGTTCCTCTGTGGAGTTTGCTTTCAAGGTTTGGCAAAGTGCCCCAGATGCAATGGTGGGGTTTGTTCCTCGTGCCCATTGGGTTGATAAATCGGTATGGCTTCTTGAAGATCTTGCATTTCATGTTCTCTTTTGTCCATCACTTTCAAGTTTGCAGTTAGTTCATATGACAATTATGTTTGGTTTTGATATTTCCAAGCTTCACACACACACATCAAGCTCAACTTTGTATGGAGGATTATGTTTGTGTTAGAACATATAACTAAAGTGTGATTTTTGCATGCTGAAAGGCCTTCATGGGTTATCTTCTGGCCAAAGCCATTTTCTTATTTATGGTGTCAAGACTACACACGGACCCTATTTACTCGATCTATATCTAATGTTCTTTTATGTTCTTCTTCATGCGCACATATTAGAGGAAATAGCACTAAATGATGGCAGGTTCATATATCAATTTGAAGGCAAGTTTACGAAGCATTTACTGCTTCATAACTTATTGAAAACTATACGTTTGTGCTTGAAATTACAACTGTAATCATCAGTTCAAGACAGTTATGAACTCTACCTAGAAATTGTTTGTTCTTGAAGTGCCAATATGCAACTTGTAATTAGGCACAATTTATTCCATTTGTAATTTATTCTTTAGCAATTTTTTTAACAATTAGGCATGATTGAGGATAAAGGATTTTTCATAAACCATTTCATTTTCTCAAACTATGTGCAGCAAGGAAAAAAGGATTACTATACATACGGTGGATGGTGGTCTGTGTGGTGGACAGGCACTTACAGTATGGTGCTCTCAAAAGCAGCTTTTTTCAACAAGAAGTATCTTAGGCTGTACACAAATGAGATGCCAGCATCAATCAAAGAATTTGTGACCAAGAATAGGTTTGTCTTGTACCTAGTTTTTTACTTGGCCACTGTTTCTGTTATATTTATTCAATGGCTACTTTTCTTCTTAATCTTGGAATGGATTCACCAGAAATTGTGAAGATATTGCGATGTCTTTTCTTGTTGCAAATGCAACTGGTGCCCCCCCTATATGGGTGAAAGGTAAATGATCTATCTTATTGTAGCTTTCATCTGTTTATCCCCTCTAATTTCATGATTGCTAATATTACTAGTACTTTCCTAATTTAAGAGGGGTGTTATGTTATGAAATGCTCTGGAATGCACTATGTATTTTTATATAAAATCCTGTGCAACGAAACTACCAAAACAGCCATTTCTTGAACTGTTTTAGTGGTTAAACTTGAAACTTCTTCTTCACTGCCAAAAAAGGGATGATAGAAAGATTTATTCTTTTGTGGCCATTAGAAAATTGTGTTCTGTTATTAGCTCCAGCAAGGCTAAATTCATTGATTTCCCTGGTCAGCTTGCCTTATTCTCACATCTGGTAGACCATTTTTTTGTTTCCTTGTCTTTGTATTGACACCATGTCTTGCTTGTTGCTGTTTCATAGAAATAATTGATATCTCAATTTTTCTTTGTGAGCCAAGGAGGTGAAAGATGATGTCATCCAAGTAATAATGTTTCAGTTAAAGCGAAAGCAATGGTCTTCATTCATTATATGCTAAAACCATCTGCATCAGACCAGGGTTGCGAATATATCTACACTAATGTTCTCAGTTCATCAACTAAGTAATAGACTAAAATTAAGTAAAGATGATAAACTAAAAATCCTTGCACTGTCTCTTACCATATTGGAGGATTTTTTGCAAGATAGGGTGCCAGTGAGCAGTCTGTGGAGGTTCTGTACTGTTGTGCACCAACTCTAATAGGGCCTGCATCTTATTATACTGTGTCGTGCTACAGTGAGCTTCTGTAAATTTGATAACACACAACGTTGTAATGCATCTTGGTTTGCAAACATGTAGTTCCATTTCAGGGTTTACTGTTCTAAGGGTCCAATCAAGGAGAATGATGCAAACTGTGCATGACACTTCCAGGTTTTAATAACATGACTTGGACATTAGTTGGTTTCTCTCTTGAGCCTTAGACCCAAGGTTGACTGATGAAAGTACCTAGCTTTTAAAATATCATGTCTTCTGGTATAACATGGTTTTTGTAACTTGTTCCGTGTATAAGGTGTGCCTGCTGTGCTCACTATTCATCATACCTCTGATGAAATTTCAATTCCAAATTGTAAATTTTGTACGAAAATACTGAAATTTGTTGTGGTCGGGCATGGTTGAGAAATGGAGCTTTAGGTCTGGTATACAGGAGTTGTATCATTTTTACATATCCACAGGAAAGTATAGGAACTTTGTTTCTCTATGGGTGGGATGTAAGAAATAGGAGAAGCATGATACTGGGGCAACTTTATTTCCACTCTGTGAACACCATTGTTTACTTCCCAAACCCCAAATAAGCCCTACTGCTCCGTTTTGGTAACTATCATTTATCAATAAGCAGCACATCTTGGTGAATGCTGGAACTGTGCGCCAGTTATGATTTGGATTTCTGTTCAAGACACATTCTGTCAAATTGTGTAAAATTTACCTTTTCAATATTTCTGAACCTTTTCTATTATTGGAATCAGCAACAAGGGAGAAGAAATTCCCCCCACCTGTTGCATCCTTAAAAATGCTTCTGCTTTAAATATTGCTTTGAAGATTTTAAACGATAATTTTTTGTTATTTCTCCTTATTTGTTTGTGACTTGGAAATATTTCTATTTCTTCTTGGCTATTGAAATTTTAGGTAAGATACATGAGATTGGTTCGACTGGAATTAGTAGCTTGGGAGGGCATAGCGAAAAAAGAACGGGATGCCTCAATAGATTTGTTGCTGAGTTTGGGCGAATGCCCCTGTTACCCACTACTGTTAAGGCTGTTGACAGCCGCATTGCCTGGTTTTGGTGATACTTGAGTTTCCACCATATTTAATTGCAATATTTCCACTTTTTTTTGGCAATCCTTCCAGTGATTGCAGTTCTTTTTATTTCAAGTTGTGCAACACTCTATATTCTACCTTGCTGGTCTCTTTCCGAGATGGAAGCCAAATCAGCATGACGCCCCAGAATGTTTACTTGTATTCTTACCATATAACGTAACTACTAGGGAGTCGGAGTTTGAGATAGTTACCCTTTTGTCTTCTGATGCTGTGATTTTGGTTTAGAATGGGCCGCAATCACTGTAATTTTGACTTCCTCTGGCAAAATCATACATAAGATTTTGATGGCGTGCTCCGTTACTCCATACTTGTCATTGAGCAGCAGAATTAAATAAATGCATCTTGTCATATTCTGTAGACAGACATTTTTAACGGTGCAAGCAACAGGACAGCTTAATGCTAACTTTTTTTAAACATGCACCGAAAGCACTACAGGTTAGAGATGCATTTCAAGTGTCCACAGAAATTAAAGTGGAAGAAACTATAAATTCCGTATCTAGGTTGACAGGATTGTCCTGGTTCATAAGCAGATATTTTCCAGGCATGCTGGAGATTTGTGATGCACGTGAAGAGACCTATCAACAAACAAAGGATTATGCATCCAAGCAGTTTTGAAACTGCAGGACTCTCTTAACTTGCAAGGGAAGTGTTTTTATTATTGAGGGCTCTGAGACAGACTCTCAGAGCCCGCCAATTAGTATTATGAGTTGTTTTTTAAAGGGGATTTTTGTTTGGAAATATATTTAAATAATATTTTTTATTTTTAAATATTTATTTTTAATATTAGCATATCAAATGTAAAATGTTTGTGAGGAAATAAAATAGAAGCCTTGTAAAATCAATTCCAGTACTATATTCTTTAGAATCACTCCCCCATCGAGGTCTAGGACTTCTCTGGACCCTAATTTACTTCCTGTTTTTGCATCAAGCTTGTAAAAAAACATGTTTCCATCATACACTGGTGAACACAGTAATATAACATCAACCAAAAATCTTGTCTGGGTTTGTTGCTTTAACACCACGTCATCGTTCAAAGCAAATGCTAATGATTTTTTTTTTCTGGTCCGTGTACTGATTATTTTAGCCCGGTCAAAGTTAGACTGCTTGAAACAAATTTAGACATCATCCCTGCGTTTTGTGGTTGGAGACTTGTGAATCCAGTATAATGCCGGCTCCAGGTTTCTTGCCACAGACCAAGTGCTGCTATTTTCCACCACCACTACCATTTTTATATTGAGTTGGAGTGCACTAATGGTTCTCAATACAATCAGCTTGACAGAATTTCAATGACTAGGTAGCTGTTTAGATTCAGTTGTCTGGTTAAACAGATCATGCATGCTGGGTATCTGAATACTTTGATGGTCTTTTTATTCTAATCTATATTTTTTTGGAGAAAATTTTTGACTTTCATGATCATGGCAGCTCATTGGGGGTATGATCCTATTAAACAGGAAATGAAGTGAACGGTTTATAAGTCAATCTGACATTTTTTTCAACGGCGCCGATCCTTTTCTTGCCTTCTCATCATCCTATCAAACTAAGGTAGCTGCAGAATTAATATCCTCTGTGATATTTTGCAGTGATTCCCGCTCTCTCAACTACCATTCTACTTGGTTGAATTCATGGATATTTTGCTTTATCTATGGGCAGAGCAACTCTTAGTATCACGTAACCAAAGTTCAACGGTAATAGCTTCAAACCGGGAGGATTCTAGGTTCCTATTCGGTCATTGCTTAGGAAAAAGAAGAGCAACCTTCAATATTTGCATTTTTTTTCCTTGAAGATTTGTGAAAAGAAGTTTGTCGCGGCGATGTGGCCAGCCTAGTCTTAGCTAAAACTATTACATTAAACTGGGAATTGTTTACAATATTTGGGATTGCCACCCATCCAACTGCATCCAGTGATGTAAGAACAGGATATCGATCTTTTCAGACCTAGAATAAGAATGAAAAGGTTCTAACTTGTTGGGGCTGAAACTACACCTGGTTTGCTAGCACCTTTGGCTCTAAGAGCTGATTCAACTAACATAAGGATTCAAATCAAATGCTGGTGTTAATTGAAGATCATATTTCATATTTGCTTATCCAGTTTCTTGAACTAGCGATGTATATAGAAGATAATAATTTGTTTCCAGAAGAGATCTGCATATCAATGCACAATCTTTTTGCATACATTACAAGTCTCAGAACAGCTTCCTACAGAAGAGAACAAAGTTAAAAGCTAAAATCAGCATTCTTTTCCTTCGTAAGTGCCCTATACTAGGATTATAATGGCATGCTCTTTTAATATACTCATCTCTGTTCAATTACAAAATTTATCATTGAGGAGCATTAAGAGGAAAACATGTCTCTTCGCCTCCAGTGCTCCAGAGGAAAGAAGCATACTTGGAAGCATGCTCAGTGTTATTCGGTTCAATTGATAAAGCTTGCAGATATCTCTCTTCTGCACTCCACAAGTCCATCCTTACCCTCCACAAAAAATCTGCGTAGTGACTGAATGCCTCAGCATCTGGTGGTCCAACCATTATAGCACGCTTGAAGCATTTCTCTGCCCTGTTATGTTCCCAGATAATTGAGAAAGAAAAGGAAACAGAATCAGAAATCACATGATTGTCACAATATTTGATACCAGAGGAGAAATACTCTCTAGTTTAGTTGGTGGTGAAGGGGAAGCCATTCCGAAAGGCTTCTCAATCACCAACGTCTGTGGAAGATGAATTGCATAAGACTCATCATGATTACATAATTCGGTAAAAAGGAGTTATGATAGTGAATGTCTCCATCCCTTCACTAATCGAAGGAAAGAACTAGGATTCATTTTCCTTGAGGAATCAAAAGGTTAAGGCAGCTAAATGAAACACTTCAAAAACTTCTCCATATCTCATCTTACTATGTTATAAGCATGTAGACCAATCTTATGCTGTTATGCAAGATACAATTGCATTCAACTTATATCTAAAAATACAAGAAAAGGACTTGTAAAACACCGAGAGATTAAATTAGAGGGTAGGAATCTGGATCACCTGTCGTAGTCGTGACGAACTGTGCAGAGGAACTGAGCATAATTAGAAAGCAGAAGAGGGTTTTTTGGATCCTCAGCGATAGCCATCTGATAAAGAAGATCAGTTCTGTAATACTCAACATAATCACTCGGTTCAAGATCCACTGTTACACGTGATACGAACTGTTTCATAGTCTCACGATCAAGAACCTCATATCCTGATTCCACTTGCATTCTTGAAGCTTCCTCTACCATTGTGTTCCACAGTACTGCCTCTTCCACTGAAACCATTTCTTGATTTCCGGGCAAAGAAACCTCACCTGTCTCTTCGGGAACAAGGTCGGGATACCGAATAAAAGGTGATATTCTCCCAAAATGCCAGTCGCCCCCTTCACTCCCACCGATGCTTCGGTCAACTTTCCCTGCACCACCGTTGTTATTTCCTACAGCATGATCAGCATTTGATTGTTCTTGGTCCATTTCGTCTGGAGTTGTGATAGTCTCTTGGAAGATTCTTGGTGATGGAGCAGCAGCAACACCAATGTTGCCAAACATTGAGTGTACAGTGAAATTGGCTAAAAGGAGCATCACATAAACCATGAGCGTTGGTGTCCGCGAAAAGATTTGTTGAAAGAGCCACACAAATGAAGCATTCAGTTCCGAGTGAACCTTTTCCAGAATCCTTCGTAAATCTTCACCGTGAAGACTCCCCCTTGTATATAAAGCGTGGCTCTGAAGCTCTTGAATTATCAACACCACGGAAGCAAAGGCCCTCTTCACAGAGCAGTATGCAGAATTCCGCACAACTGCAAAACCCTTTTGCCATTTTAACTTCCTCTTAAGCATCCTTAATGACAAGGGAATATCAACGCTATTTGCTCTCAGTTCAATGCTCATCCTTGCAATCTCATTTCTCCCTGGCCAATCTGGTGGCTCTGGTTGAATTCCAAGCAAACTAGGCTCCAGAAACTCAATCTTCGAAGGCAAAAACGAGTCGGAACTATTCCTATTTTTGCTGCTTTCTCCATCATTACTTTTAGAAATATTAGAACTGTCTGATACTGCATAAGCAGTGTCGTTGTGATCATTTTCGTCATCATCCACAACATCATAACTCCTTGCCAAATATTCAATCTCTTCGTTGTAAAACTCATCAAGACTGTCACTGCAAGATCTTTTCAAACCAGGACCTTTGAGACTCCTAGAAGAACCAAAAAGGATTGATGGATGGGGTAATAGACAAGCCAAACCTTGATTGCTTCCACCACCAAAATAAGATCTTGCAAAAACAGGTCTTCTACAAGTAGATGATAAAGGGGGAACTATGAGATGCAAACTTTGCAAAATCTCCAGTCCCATTTTTTATTGGAGACTTCAAATTTTCTAATTCAATAGAAGAGGGCTAAAAAAAACTCGAGTTTCTCTCACAGAAGAAAGAAAGAAAAAAAAAAAAACAAGATACAGCAATTTACAAGATACAGCAATTTATAATCAAGTCAAAAGTCCCATGTTGCCCGTGGAAAATCTTGCCTTTCTATATAAAATCAAAGGCACATTCAAGTCTAGAAGGTCCTGTTGCTTTTAATTCAATCCCACCTGAAAACATGGCCACAAAGCTACCCGTTAGAGTAAAAAAGAAAAGGAAAGGGGAAATGAAAATGAAAATCTCCTTTTCATGACATTGCTTTCACTTTCTCCACTCTCAAATTTTCATAATTGAAGAACTATGTAAACATGTCTCCACAAAAGTAACGAGGTTTTAATCACACTCACACACACACACACACACAAACACGAAGCTTACCAGAATTTTGATGCTAAAAATGATAATCCAATCATGAAACCTGTAAGGAATTATTTTTATCTCTTCTTGTAATTGGAGAGAGAGAGAGAGCTAGTTAGTACTAGAAGCAAGGGTGCTTGTCACATAAGAGTATTTATTTTTTTCTATTGTAATATACTAGGTTTTTTTTTTTTTT